>P_1C_Sed_2_UnCtyDRAFT_1000051_pt1 | contig 32463 bp, 20 predicted proteins | sample Pon1CUnioCityCA_4_FD_10229 | JGI IMG/M metagenome (IMG submission 10229) | reverse complement strand
CCCTTTTATCTTTTTCGGCCGCGAGAAGCTGCGCAATCTTGCAGAAGCGATGATCGGATTCGGTATTTTGTTTATCGGGCTTGATTTTATCAAAAATGGGGTGCCCAATATCCAGGAAAACCCGGAAATGTTTATGTTTTTGGATCAGTTTACTGAGTTTGGTTTTGCCTCTATTGTGATTTTTGTCATTGCCGGAACTATCCTCACTTTAGTTACTCAGTCATCTTCGGCAGCCATGGCAATTACCTTGGTGATGTTATTCGAGGGGTGGATAGATTTCCCGATAGCAGCCGCGATGGTGTTAGGCGAAAATATTGGAACGACAGTTACTGCCAATATTGCTGCTGTTGTAGGCAATGTGTATGCTAAACGGGCAGCCCGGTTCCATTTCGTATTTAACATGTTTGGAGTAATCTGGATGATGGTTTTGATTGACCCGTTTTTGATGGGCATTGATTCTTTGATGAGCTATTTTGTACCTGAATCAGGATCTATTCTTCATGCGACAAGCCAAATTGGGCGGGCAAATGCTACACTGGCCCTTTCGCTTTTTCATTCGGTTTTTAATGTACTCAATGTATTATTGCTCGTTGGATTTGTGCCTTATATCGTTCGTCTCGTGGAAAAGTATCAGAAGGAAGAAGAGGATACCCAGCATCGATTACAATACATTTCTTCTGGAATGATGTCTTCTCCCGAGTTATCGATGTCACAAGCGCATAAAGAGATTCAACTTTTTGCGAAGCTGATCGAGAAGATGCACTTTAGCATGCAGGGTTTATTATTTAATAAACAGAACCGGCAGGATCAGTTTTTAGAAAAAATTGAAAAGCGGGAAGCCATTACTGATAATATTGAGCTTGAGATTGCAGAGTATCTCACTAAAATTTCCAGCTATAACCTTACTGAAGATGCCACACGTCGTATTCGTGGGATGCACAGCATGATTAATGATCTTGAACGAGTGGCGGATATCTACTTCCAGATGTCTAAAACCTTTGAGCGAATGCAAAATGAGGGACGAGAACTTCCTGAATCTGCAATGGATAAGCTAAATGAGCTGCTTGATTTAATTCACGATGCCATTCGCAATGTGCGAGAGAATCTGGATAAAGATATAGGAGAGCTTGATCTTGACAAATCAATTGCTATCGAAGATGCTATTGATGATTGTCGTGATGATTTACTGGAATTTCATTACTCTCAGCTCGAAAAAAACACCTATTCCAATGAGGTGGGATTTGTATTCCTTGATTACCTGAATCGATTAGAAAAGATTGGCGATCATCTCTTTAATGTGAACGAAGCACTTGCCGGTGTAAAGGTAAAAGCCGCATATGAAAGAGTAATTGAAGAAAGAGGATGATACGGTCTTCAAACCAGCATAAATTTTGTTTATCTTTGGCGACTGGTAACAGCACTACTGAATACAGATAATGCGGCTATGAAAATAGGCCCAAACACTTAACCTGTGAGAATCGGATATTTTGTGTTTATTTGTATTCGATCACACAAACAATTAATACCAAAGATTAAGAAACGACTGAATGAGCTCGTATAAGCCGGAAGATATTGAATCCAAATGGCAGCAGTATTGGCAGGAAAACAAGACTTTTAAAACACCGGAAGAACACGACAAGCCTAAATACTATGTGCTGGATATGTTTCCCTATCCCAGTGGATCGGGCTTGCATGTGGGGCATCCGGAAGGGTATACCGCAACCGATATTTTGGCCCGTTACAAACGGATGAATGGCTTTAACGTCTTGCATCCCATTGGATGGGACGCTTTTGGGTTACCTGCTGAGCAGTATGCAGTGAAAACCGGGACGCATCCCCGGGAAACAACCCAAGAAAACGTAGACCGCTTCCGTGAGCAACTCCAGGATCTGGGCTTCAGTTATGACTGGGATCGTGAAGTGAATACAACAGACCCTGATTATTACAAGTGGACGCAGTGGATTTTTCTAAAGCTCTATGAGAAGGGATTAGCCTATGAAGATGACGTACCCGTAAATTGGTGTCCGGAGTTGGGTACAGTGCTTGCTAACGAGGAAGTGATTGACGGGAAGAGCGAAGTTGGCGGCTTTCCGGTTGTTAAAAAGCCGATGCGTCAGTGGGTACTTAAGATTACCGAATATGCCGATCGTCTGCTTCAGGGATTAGATGATCTGGATTGGCCGGAATCGACCAAAAAGATGCAGCGCGATTGGATTGGTAAATCTATCGGCGCCAATATTGATTTTGAAATTGCCGGATATGATGAAGAGATTCGTGTTTTTACTACGCGTCCCGATACTATTTTTGGAGCCACCTACATGGTGCTGGCCCCGGAACACGATTTAGTTGATAAGATTACAACCAAGGATCAGAAAAAAGCAGTTGAAGACTATCAGGAAGAAGCGGCGCGTAAGTCTGATCTGGAGCGCACGGAACTGAGTGATGAGAAAACGGGCGTATTTACCGGTGCACAGGCCATTAATCCTGCTACGGGAGAAGAAATTCCTATTCTGGTTGCGGATTATGTACTGGTGACCTACGGTACCGGAGCAATTATGGCGGTACCCGGACATGATGATCGTGATTGGGAATTTGCCAAAAAATTCGATCTTGATATCGTTGAAGTTGTAGAGGGTGGAGATGTCTCAGAAGGGGCGTATACCGACACGGAAGAGGGGGCAATGGTCAACTCTGAGAATGATGATATTTCATTAAATGGATTGCCGGTAGAAGAAGCTATTGAAAATATTACAAATTGGCTTGAAGAGATCGGCCGCGGTGAAAAAGCCGTCAATTATAAGCTTCGCGACTGGCTGTTTTCTCGTCAGCGTTACTGGGGCGAACCGTTTCCTATCATTCACGTAGATGGCGACCCTAAACCAGTTGGTGAAGACAATCTTCCAGTCACCTTACCAGAAATGGATGACTTTGAACCAACGGAGGATGGCGAACCGCCGTTGGCAAAAGCAACAGATTGGGTTCAAACCGAAGATCCCGAAACAGGGAAGCCGGCCAAACGCGAAACGAATACGATGCCGCAATGGGCGGGATCCTGCTGGTACTATCTTCGCTATTGNAGNCCNGANTTTGAAGGTGGGCCTGTAGATCCTGATGAGGAAAATTACTGGATGCCGGTGGATCTGTACGTCGGCGGAGCCGAGCACAGTGTGTTGCATTTGTTGTATGCCCGATTTTGGCACAAGGTATTATATGACTGCGGGGTTGTTTCCACCAAAGAGCCTTTTCAGCGATTGGTACACCAAGGCATGATCCTCGGTGAAATGGAGTTTACTGGCTTTAAAAAAGACGGTAACTGGATCTCCGCTGATGCGGCCGACGAAGTCGAGGACATGGAGCGTGTGAAGCTGAGTGAAGATCAGGTTGAGAAAAAAGGGGATGATTTTGTGGTAAAAGACACCGAGATCACTGTGGATGCTAAAGCCCACAAGATGTCGAAATCGCGCGGTAACGTGGTTAACCCCGATGATATCGTTGATCAGTACGGTGCGGACTCTATGCGTCTTTATGAGATGTTTATGGGTCCCTTGGAGCAAGTAAAGCCTTGGAGCACCAAAGATGTTGACGGTGTCTATCGCTTCTTGGGAAGGGTTTGGCGATTGATGATCGATGAAGAAAGCGGAGCGTTGAGTGAATCAGTTATAGATACAGACCCTTCTAAAGAGCAGCTGAAGGTGCTTCACGAATGCATACAAAAAGTGACCGGAGATATTGAAGATCTCTCATTTAACACAGCGATATCAGCAATGATGATTTTCATTAATGAGGCCAATAAATGGGATGAGCATCCGAAATCAGTTTTGGAGCAATTTATTAAATTGCTGTCACCCTTTGCGCCGCACATTGCTGAAGAGCTTTGGCAGAAAATTGGTCATGATGAAAGTATTACTTACGTCGATTGGCCGGAATTTAACGAAGAATACTTGATATCCGATACTCAGCTGTATCCTATACAGGTGAATGGAAAGGTACGGGGAGAGATTAACGTGCCAAGAGATAAAGCCAAAAATAAAGAGTTTGTACTTTCTGAGGCGAAATCTGAGGAGAATGTAAAAAAGTATCTCGAAGATGGGGATCTTGTGAAAGAGATTTTTGTCCCCGAGCGTATAGTGAATCTTGTAGTGAAATAAAAGACTGCAGATTTACAGCGATTGTAAGAATACTTTTTTTTTTTTTTTTTTTTACTATACCTAATTTAGATAAGACGAGAAGTTCAAGAGTACTGCCTTTGTATTTTAGGCTATTTAAAAAAGGCAATATCTTCTTCATCACGTAAAATAGCTGGCAGTTTGCCTTGGGCCTTATCTTTTCCTTTACTGGCCAGCCAGTTGTTTATTTGTTGTTGAGAGATAGAATAAACCTTAGGAAGGCCAAGCGCATCACTTTCTCTGCGGATGGCATAGTGCCGATTGATTTCGCGTACTTCTTGGTCAATTTGTTTAGCAAGCTGGTCTAACGTATCTCGATGAAGTCGTTCCTGTGTACGGATAAACCAAAAGTGTTGCGGTGCAGATGCTCCCTCTTGAAGAGTAGCTCCAATCGTAAAGTTGCCGATTTCTATATCTAATTCTTTTGAAATGTTTTGCAAGGCTTCTTCCGCTTCATAGGCATATAGTGCTTCACCGTAATCATCGAGCATTTCACTCACTCTGCCCATTACTTTAATTCGGGGGGGATCAGTCTGCGTGAATTCCACAATATCGTTTAGGGCATATCGCCACAAGCCCGAATTAGTAGTCACGAGCATAGCATAAGGAGTGTTAGGCTCGACCTCCCAGAGCGGTACTGTTTCCTGTATAGCCATAGATTCCTTATCGGGAAGGGGATTGGGGACGAATTCGTAGAAGATGCCATTATCAGCTACAAGTTTCATATCTGTTTGAGTCAACTTATCGGTAAAAGAGAAATAACCTTCAGAAGCCCCATAGGTCTCAATAAAATCGACGCCCGGATTGTTTAGTAGATTTTCGATATGGGGTTTATAATTGGCCAATTTTACACCTCCACACACCAAGAGCGCAAGATTGGGCCATACATCTTTAATGCTATTAGCTCCGGTTTTATCAAGAACGTGCTTAAACATAGTAAGAATCCAGCTGGGTACGGCTGTAATAACACGTACATCACTATTGATAGCTTGGTTTACCGTCTGGGTTATTTTTTCATTAAAAGGGAGCTGGCTAAGTTTTGTTGGGGATATGATTTGGAAAGGGGACAACCACCAAGGTGCATTTTGTGCAGTATAGGCACTGATTTCGCCAATTTGATAATGCTCTTTTTGTTCCAGAGTTCCGGGAATGCTGATATGCTTACCCCACAAATCTAAAATGTTAGGTCGCTGGATTATATAACTCTGAACAACTTTACGCATAAAAGTTTGATCAGACTCAAGGCGTTCTTTTGTTAATGGCAGATGTTTGCCCTCACCGGAGGTACCCGCAGAAACGGCAAACTTATCAACTTTTCCGGGCCAGAATATATCTTGTTTCCCTTGTTTTAGTTCTTCAATCTGAGATTGAATATTTTCATAAAACGAAATTGGGAGACGGTCGGTAAAATCCTGAAATCCTTTTATCGATTCAAAGTCGTGTTCTTGACCAAAATCAGTTTTTTGGGCAGATGTTAGTAATTCTGATAGCTGCTTTTGTTGTATAACTTTCAATTTCAAAGTGATAGAAGGTTAGCTAAAAAGATTTTGTACAAAATAAAAAAAGCCCCGGAATGTCGGGGCTTTTTATTTTTAATGGAATAATCAAAATTTACCGGTTTTCAACGGAAATCCACTCTTTGTTCTTTTCGCCGACATATAGAGCACGTGGACGAACAAGGCGATTATTTTCGGCCTGTTCGATATAATGACCTGTCCAGCCGGAAACACGGCTCATTGCGAAAATGCAAGTAAATAGGTCAGGCTTTATTCCCATTGAGTAATATACCGTAGCTGAGAAGAAATCAACATTAGGATCGATATCTTTTTCGTCCTTCATGGTTTTAAGAATAGCCTCAGACCATTCATAAAGATTTTCGTGTCCTGTTTCCTCGGAAAGCTCTTTAGACATTCCTCGCAAAATTCGAGCTCGCGGATCCATTGTCTTGTACACGCGGTGACCAAATCCCATAATTTTTTCTTTACGCTCCAGACGACCGTGTACGTAATCAACGGGATCAGCGTCTTTTTCTTCAATATCCAATAGCATATTCATTACCTGCTGATTGGCACCACCGTGCAAGGGGCCTTTAAGAGCTCCGATCGCACCTGTTACCGAAGAGTACATATCTGATTCGGTTGAACAGATAGCTCGGTTAGTAAAGGTAGAAGCATTCATACCGTGCTCAGCATGTAAAATAAGGCAGAGGTTCATTGTTTGCTCAGCCTTTTCGCCCGGTTCTTCATCATTAAGCATGTAAAGGAAGTTGTATGCCGTACTCTTTTCATTGAGAGGGGCTACGATATTTTTATCATTTCGGGCGCGATCAAAAGCGGCAATGATCGTTGGTATTTTAGCTGTTATTGTAATAGCCTGGTTTAGACGGAATTCTTCAACATCGTCGGCTTGCACATTGTGGAAATCACCAAGCATTGAAACGGCCGTTCGAAGCACGGCCATAGGCTCAGCATTTTTTGACGTACTTTTAATGTAATTTAAAACCGGTTCGGGCAGCTCTCTACTATTCTGCAACTTTGAATTGAGTTCATTCAATTCTTTGTCATTTGGAAGTCGGTCATTCCATAACAGAAAGCATACTTCTTCAAAGCTTGCATTATCAGCCAACGTATCGATGTCATATCCAGCATAAATAAGTTCACCTTTTTGTCCGTCAATAAAACTTTTGGTGCTGCTAAAGGCAACAATGCCCGCAAGTCCTTTGTTTATGTGCGGATACTGACTTAAATCAATTTCTGTATTTGTGCTCTCAGCCATTCTATACTCCGAAATTTAGGATTGAATATATACTTTTTGTTTCCGTTAAATGTAATAAAAACAGATCTAAAAATCATGGATAAGTTGAACGCTATCAACCATTAAACTCAATGATTTAATTTAACAACGAAAGTTAAGATAACAGCGTTTACCTTGGTGGAGTTAATTTAATACTTTTTAGTCTTAAATCGAAAGGTAACAAATAATTATCTTGTGTTTTTTGCCTGATCCCAATGTTTGTCCATATCTTCGAGTGAGGCTTCGGAAAGTGTTTTATCCTCTCGATCAAGTTGGTCTTCTATGTATTGAAATCGCCGAATAAACTTTTTGTTTGTTGATCGTAGGCTGTCTTCGGCATTGAGATCAAAAAATCTCCCGGCATTAACTAGAGAGAAAAGCAAGTCGCCAAATTCTTCTCGACTTTTTTCCGAATCTCCTTCTTCCAGTACTTCTTTAAATTCCTGGAGCTCTTCTTCCAGTTTATCCCAAACCTGAGAAAATTCCTGCCAGTCGAAACCTACATTTGCTGCTTTTTCCTGCATTCGCTGAGCGCGGATAAGGGCAGGGAGCTGTTTGGGAATGCCCTCTAATACAGATTTTTTTCCTTCTTTCATTTTTATACTTTCCCAGTTTTCGGCCACCTGTTCTTCATCTTCGGCCACTTCATCTCCAAATACATGCGGATGACGACGGATAAGTTTTTCCTGTATAGAATAAATGACATCCTTGATTGAAAAGGTATCGGTTTGTTCGGCCATTCTACTATGAAATACGACGTGCAGCAACACATCCCCTAGCTCTTTCTCGAGTTCTTCAAAGTTTGGTTTATCAATTGCCTCCACCGCCTCGTAGGCTTCTTCGATGAGATTATCCTTAATACTTTGGTGGGTTTGTTTTCGATCCCACGGACATTCGTCGCGAAGGATATGTACGATCTCTACAAGGTCATCAAAGTTCTGAGTAGGTTTTCTGTTGTCAGCCATTGGAAATTAGGAATTAATATTTTAACAGTTGCTAAGTGTCTATTTAATTTCGTGTTAAGTTTTGCGTTTTTTCTTTTTAGCGGCGGGGAATAGGATGTTATTTAGAATTAACCGGTAACCGGGACTACTGGTATGTAGACTTAAATCGGTGGGGGGATCGTTGACACGATGCGTATAATCTTCGGGATCATGTCCGGCGTAAAAGGTAAATGTACCCTGTCCGAAATTGCCGTGGATATATTTGACCATATCTCTACCAGGACTTTCCCCTAATATAACAACCGATTCCTTTATTTTATCCTTTTGGAATGCCGTAGTTTGTCCGTAAAATCCGCGGATACTGCTAACGTGATTTTGGGTAAGCATAGTGGGTACAGGATCCCATTTTGCCGAAAATTCAAAAAGCGTAAAAAAGTCAATTGATTGGTCTACTTCGTCTAATTGTACGGGTACATCAATGTTGGCATGTTCATATTCGGCGGGATCAGTGCTCAACACAAAATCAGTAAATGCGAGAGTTTTATCGAAGTTAAGTTTCTGTTGGGCTTTTGGGTCCATAGGATCTCCGTCAAACTGGGTTGGAACAATGTCAACACCCTGTGCTGCCAGCGCAATATCAAAGGTATCAGTGCCCGAACACATGGCAAACATAAACCCCCCATTGGCCACATATTCTTTGATTTTAGTTGCTACAGCTTTTTTTTCGTTGCTTACCTTGTTGAATCCTAACTCTTTGGCCATCGCTTCCATTTCTCGTACCTGTTTAATATACCACGGCTGATTACGCGAGGATACCCAGAATTTGCCGTACTGCCCCGTAAAATCCTCATGATGCAGGTGGAGCCAGTCATATTCCGAAAGCTTGCCATTTAATACCTCGGGATCCCAGACTTTATCAAATTCAACTTCTGCATAGGTAAGAGCCAAGGTAACGGCGTCATCCCAGGGCAGTGCTTGCTTGGGAGTATAAACGGCTATTTGGGGGGCTTTATCGAGCTTAATAACAGAGGTATTGGCATCAGGCTGTTGTACTTGGCTGATAATTTGGGCAGCTTTAGAATTTGGAATCACTTCGATCTTTACATTTCTAAGACGTGACTTTTTGACGAGTTCCTCGGAATAGTTCGTCATAAAACTGCCGCCCTTGTAATTGAGCAGCCATTGTGATGAGTTACCACTCTGCAGATTGTTGAAAATAATTCCATAGGCTTTAAGATGATTGGACTGAGAAGCATCCATCGGGATGAAGAGTTTATCCTGAGCTAACCCTGGAAAGCTTGTAAAAAGGCAAAATATCAATGATATCAAAAGAGAACGTAGAATCATGTTAGACCTGTATTTTTTCAAGTTCTTGAATGCGGTCGCGTGCAAATGTTGCATAAAATCCATTTGGAAATTGCAGTAAAAGCTCTTCATAGAGAGGCAACAATTGATCTACCGTTTTAGGAATTTCAATATGCTCGTCCCCAAAAATTTCAGTTTGATTTTCCTTTGATTGTAGCTGTCCTAAATTTATATCAGTATTAGTCACCAGCTGATCGGCCATTCTTGTTTTAGCCCACAGAAGTTGTTCTTGAAGAGTAGAGTAATCGCCCTGTGTTTCTAAATAGGTGGTTATGGCACGGTATATAAAAACGGCATTCTGTTTATTTTTTTCGGTCGTCAATTCAAGCAGGCCATATCCGAGTAGTGGATTATAGCGGTCTTTTTGAAATAGATTTTTCAGTATTGCAATGCTTTGCTTCTGTTCACCTCGGGTAAGATGCTCAATGAGTTTAGCGAAGGGGTTAAGTTTTGATCCCGTACTATCTGCATGTAATCCTTTTTGAATCCAAAGTCTAAGCTGAACCGCATCGTTGGCATAGTCCGAAGTAGTTTGCCGTTCAAGCGCATTTAGCTGAATTTTGGCAAATTCATAGTCGTTGGCAAAAAAGTCAGTCAGAGCAAGATAATAGCGATTTTTTTCGGCCAGATCCCCAATGCGTTCTTGCTTATTGCTTTTTGAAAACGATAGTCTGGCGCGGGTATATTCTTTGTTATAAAGATGTAGGCGGCCTTTTATATAGGCCTGTTGGGCCTCTTGGCGTACACCAGTGTATAAATTTTGAAGCTCAGCAAGGTATTGTTCAGCTTTATCCGGAGCATGGAGAACATCCAGAGACAATTCGCTCAGGGTAGTTAATATCTGATCTATACGTTGATAATCAGGACTATTATTCCAAAGGGAATTTAGGGTCGAAAATGCTTTTTGATAAAGAGAGGAAGGTTCAGCGCTGAGATCCAGATTGTTATTTTTAAGATATTTTGCCCATTGTATATATACATTGGCCAACTCTTCTCGGCTTCTGTTTGCCAAGGATGCTATGTTATTATCTATGTAATAGAGGTACGCTTGCTCGGCCAGCTCAAACTTTTGCTCAGCCAGTAACTTGGAACCAATATTGTATAAGCTATAGGTAAGCGTGGATGATTGCTGTTCAAAATTTTTTGCGGTAGCCACTGCTCGTTGAAAAAGATTGCGCTCCATCAACAGCCAAATCTCTAGTTGTTGAAGATTATTATAGCTGGGATGGGAGGGAGATAACTCATCTAAGAAGTCTGAAATTTCAAGAATTGCTACATCATAGATATAATCATCCCGAAAGCGCATGAGTCTACGCTGTACGTATGCTAGTCGCTCGGGGTTTTGTTGTACTAACCCCAAAAATTCGCGTATTGCCAATTCATAATGACCTGCCTGCATGTAGGTTTCCCCTAGTTCAGAGGAGATCAGATTTGATTGCCCAGACGATGATTTCAACTCTTCATAAATTTCAATTGCTTTATCATACTCTTTCCGATCGCTGACCGTTCGTGCTACGTTCAAATATATCTGTTGATTGTTCGGGTAATCTTTAAGGATATCATTCCAGATTTTAAGTGCATGATCTATATCACCGCTTATATGATAAAGTTCTCCTAATCGGATTTTTGCTTGGGGACGGTGCCTGCCATCTTTTACAGCCTGTTCTGTTATTGCAATTGCTTTTTCATACTCCTTTAGATTAATGAGACTCTCGGTAAGTTTACTAAAATAAAGGTAGCGATTTGGCTCTCTGTTATATAGTTGTTCAAAGTGTTTAGCTGCTTGCTCGAATTTTTGCTCACTTAATAGTTGGTCTGCCTTAAAATAACTTTCATTTTGCTGAGCATAGACTGCTTGAGGACATAGCATCATAGCCGAAATAAAAATCAAGAGCAGCGTTCTTTTTAAAAAGGATTTAAGCGTCATCGGAATATTGATAAGATTTTTGCTGGGAAAGGAACTCCGGCGCAAATGATGTCATCATATTATAAAAGCTGTGGAGCGGAAATCCCACTACATTGTAGTAATCTCCTTCTATGGCTTTCACAAATAGGGCACCATGTGGATCCTGAATGCCATACCCACCGGCTTTATCCAGAGGGCTTCCTGTTGCTACATATGCATGAACAAGTTGCGGGTTAAGATTTCCAAACCTGACCGTTGTTCTCTCAATAAACGTCGTGCTATTCATTATGTTACTTGATGTGTCTGTTTTTAACAATGAGACTCCTGTTAGCACGTCGTGCGAATGCCCGCTTAATTGCTGCAACATATCTTTAGCTTCGGAGCAATTCGAAGGTTTTTCAAGAATTTTGTCTTTAAAAGTGACAATAGTATCGGCACCAATAATAAGAGCATTGCTGTGATAGGGGGCTATGGCATTGGCTTTTCGATTGGCAAGCGTTTGGGCAATTTGTTTAGCCGACCAACTAGATTTATAGTCTTCGGCCGTATCGCTAGCATGAACCTCAAACATAAGCCCAATTTTTTCGAGGAGCTTTCTTCGTCGCGGACTTCCGGATGCAAGGATGATGGTTTTCAAAATGGGGATGAATAATTCGATTAAAAAAATAAATCAATACTTTTATTAAATTGGCAATATAAGATAACAACTATTTGCAACAATGAGATTCCAAAATGGCAGATGGATATTTTTAATTTGTGGCAGTATTTTTGTAGCTCAATAAATCAATCGTTACTTTAGCCGCTGAATTGGGATAAAAGAAAGACGATATTCTTTCGTTACCTTGTTCACTCATTGTTAATGTATTTTAAAATGATTAATCATAATGGGATCACAAAAGCACGGACGCAGCAGTTCTAAGCAACCGATGATCTTCGATGCCTGGAATTATAAAGTTCTGGCAGTGGGATTGCTATTGGTTATTATCGGCTTTTCTGCAATGTATCTGGAAAATGAAGTAGAAGGTTTTATATCTCTTTATGTTTCTCCGATTGTTATTATGAGCGGTTATGCAGCTGTTATCGTAGCTATCCTTAAACATGATCGGGGCTCTTCAAAAACATCCTGACAATCTTTTGACTTGGGCTGATGGATCGAAAGCTGAACGCTTTATTTCTGTTTTTAGCAGTTGTCGTATTTATTACGACTGCTAATACAGCACAACAGTGGAATATACTGCTTGGAGTATTGTTGGCTGGCCTTTTTTCTTTAGCCGCTTTTGCTTTCCGTGGCTTATCACTCGATGGTATGTTCTCAGCGATTGTTATTGGAACGTTCGCTTTTGGTCTTGGAGGATGGAAGACCGCTGCAATATTGTTATTATTTTTTATTAGTAGTGTTGCTATTTCTGATCGTTCAAAATGGCGCGAAGAACATATTTCAAAAAATGTACGAAGAGATGGATTGCAGGTTTGGGCGAATGGGTTTTGGCTGGTCATATTTTTGATATGTGCCACCGTTTTTAAGGCTCCAATATTTTTGGTTGGCGCCATAGCTACTATTGCTACAGCTACAGCCGACACTTGGGCTACTGAGCTGGGTAGTAAAAATCCAGAAAGCACCTACCTTATTACAAATTTTGAACGGGTCACACCCGGAACAGATGGGGGGATAAGTATTAAAGGAACAACAGCAGCTTTTACTGCTGCTATAATCATTTCGGGTGCGAGTATTTACGTTTTTTCACTTCATTTTTCCGTTTTTATACTCATTTTTGTGGCTGCTATTTTGGGATGTCTTATGGATTCTTATCTTGGGGCCCTTTTTCAACAGAATAAACGTTCAGTAATGCTTCCGGTTATTAATGAAGAAATCTCCTTTTCAAATAATTTGGTAAATACTATTTCGACAGGATTTGGTGGATTACTGGCAATAATTTCTAAATTTTTTCTTGCATGAAAAAAGTATGGTATAAGCGACTGCATTGGCAAATAATCACTGGACTTGTACTTGGACTGATATGGGGATTATTAGCGAGTGTTGCCGGTTGGTCTGAATTTACGGTTAACTATATACAACCCTTTGGTACCATATTTATAAATCTGTTGAAACTGATTGCCGTACCCCTGATTTTGGCTTCGCTTATTGTGGGGGTGACCAGCCTGAATGATATTGCTAAACTTTCACGAATGGGGGGCAAGACCATTGGTATCTATATCGTTACCACTATGCTGGCGATTACCATTGGGTTGACCGTAGTAAATATTATCCAGCCCGGGAATTTTCTACCCGTTGAAACACAGGAACAACTGATGGCCGGATACCAGGATAACATTGAGGGTGCTGATCAATCTGCCCAGGAAGTAATGGATAGGAGTCCGATGACATTTTTGGTAGATATCGTTCCTGAAAACTTCTTTAAGGCGGCTTCTGACAACGGCAACATGCTTCAGGTTGTATTTATTGCTCTTCTCATGGGGATTGGTCTTATGCAGATCCCAACCGAAAAAAGTAAGTCACTGGTTAACTTTTTTGATTCTCTGAATGAAGTCATTATCAAAATAGTAGATTTGATAATGAAAGTAGCTCCCTATGGTGTTTTTGCACTTATGGCGGGGGTCATTGTAGATCTTGCCGGTGATGACATTGGTCAGGCACTGGATCTTCTGGGGGCGTTGTTTTGGTATACCTTTGTGGTGATATTGGGGTTATTCTTGCACCTCATGATCGTGTATTCCGGACTGTTTAAGATCTTTAGTAAGATGAAGCTGCGTGATTTTTTCAAAGCTATTCGTCCCGCAATGCTTTTGGGATTTAGTACCAGCTCCAGTGCTGCTACGTTACCGGTAACAATGGAACGCGTCGAAAAAAATGTAGGTGTGGATGAAGAAGTTTCAAGCTTTGTGTTGCCTATAGGTGCGACTATTAATATGGATGGAACCAGCCTTTATCAAGCAGTAGCTGCAGTATTTATTGCACAGGCATTAGGCATGGATTTAGGCATTGCACAGCAGATAACAATCGTACTTACGGCTACTTTGGCATCTATTGGTTCTGCAGGAGTACCCGGTGCAGGGATTATCATGCTTGTTATCGTTTTACAGGCAATTCAGGTCCCTGTAGAAGGTATAGCCCTTATTTTGGGCGTGGACAGAATTCTTGATATGTGTAGAACAGCTGTTAATATAACCGGTGATGCAGCCGTTTCAGTTGCTGTTGCATATACCGAAGGATTATTGGGCGAAATGCATCTTGATGATGATTAATAATTCCTTTGAACGACCGTAACTAAAAAAACTGTTTAAACTCTTTACATTTCGACTCATACCGATTTTGAGTTTATCAAAATCATCTGATATGAAACAGAAGGCCTGAACATATGAGAGTAATCTGCCTAACCTGGCTTTTAATTCTAAGTAGTATTAGTCTTTCAGAAGATCTATTAGCTGTTCCTATCGAAATACAGGCAGATACTTCTTCCTATGAAAAAAAGCTGGAGGATGGGATTGAAGCTTTTTATCGGGCAGACTGGGAAGATGCTGAGACGGAATTTAAAGAGCTAAAGCAGAAAAATCCTGACGACTCACGAGCTTATTTTTTTGAGTCGATGATTCCTTTCTGGAAGTATTATTTTGGAGGTCGGTCAAAACAAGCAGCGCATCAGTTTTTGTCCCAATCTCAGCATGCTATAGAGATCAGCCGGAATCAGCTTAGTAAAAATTCCAGTGATACTACCATGGTTTTAATGCTTAGCGGTCTGTATGGATACCGCAGTTTAGTGGCTGCCGCCGAAAAAAATTACAAAGAGGCTCTGCAAAGTGGAATGACGGGCTTCAAATATACGCGTCAGCTTTTGGCACTGGATGCCGATGACCCCAAAGCATTGATTGGTAAGGGGATGTTTTATTATATGGTAGGCAGCGTACCCGATGGATTAAAATGGGCTACAAATATCATAGGGATGTCGGCCGATATGCAGCAAGGATTCGATGTGCTGGAGCAAGCGGCGAAGTCGAATAGTTACGTAAGAAACGATGCCCAAATGATTTTGGCATATTTGTATGAGAGGGAGCAAAAACATGAAAAGGCGTTAAGGCATTTAGATGCGCTAGTAAATCGCTATCCCGGGAATATCATATTTCAATACAACAAGGCACGTCTTTTGGAAAAGACTAATCAACTTGATCAGGCTCGCGAAAAATATCAGTTAGTTGCAACAATGGATACCAACGCATTAGACGTTTTAAAAAAGAAAAGTAAAGACAGATTACGAGCTCTCTGATTTATTTGTTAAAAAAGTTTATCCGTCAAGAATACGCTCTAAATTTTTGATAAAGAGTACAAAAAATACTTAATTAGTTAATGACCAATATTATCGTTATTCATTTTCAATGCAGAGTGTATGGGCCTAGGGCTACCGAATAATTTTTTTAAAAAGATTATTTTCTTATTCGCACTTCTTTTGTGTGGTGCACTTCAAGAGGGGTATGGTCAGACTGCGGGAGATATTGGATTTATAGGGTTTAATTCTGACGGTCCTGGGGAGGGATTTTCAGTTGTATTATTTGCCAGCTATTCAGCCGGTGACCAAGTGCACTTTACGAGCGAAGAATGGGATGGTAGTTCATTTGTGGGCAGCGGTGGTTCAATAACTTGGGAAGCACCGGCGGAGGGTACTTCTCCTGGCACTGTATTGGTATTTAGTGATGTTGAAGGAATACCCTCGGTGAATACGGGAACGATCACGGATGATACAAATATGAACTTATCGGGTTCAGGTGATGTAATCTATGCTTTTCTAGGTCCGGATAAAGATACCCCAAATACATTTTTAGGTGCTTTGGCATCAGACGCTAATCTATATAATCAGCCAGATGGAACACAGGGCACATTGGCTAATACAGGTCTTAACCAAGCTGGTAACGAAACTATATTACTTACTGATAACATTGATGTAGCAGAATTTACCGGGGATCGAAGTGGAAATACTGAGGCTGGTTACCGTTCACAACTGAATGATATTTTAAATAACTGGCAGGAAGAGAACGGAAGCGGGGACCAATCTGATCTTGTACTTCCGTTTGATGAAACTTTATTCACTATTATTTCGCCTCCAACAATAGCATTTAGTACCTCTGTTGTGGATTCATCAGAAGATAATGGTACAGCAGAGCTTACTGTTGAATTGATAGAAAGTAATAATGTTGCAGTAGATGTGGAGGTAGCTTTTCTTGGTGGTTCCAGCACGGCATCCAATGGTGATGACTTTGATACTTACTCTACTCAAACAGTGAGTTTTTCAGACAGTGACGGAAATAACACTACTAAAACAGTTCCCATTACTTTAACAGATGATTCCGACTTCGAAGGTTCAGAGAGGGCAGTTTTCCAGCTTCAAAATATCTCTACAGGTACTATCATTAATCGGGATGTAGTGACACTAATTATTGAAGACAATGATGCACCTGATATTGTAATAAACGAAATTTTGTATGATCCCACTGGTTCTGGTGATGCAAATGGTGATGGTACCGAAGATGGAACTGGGGATGAATTTGTAGAACTTTTTAACAATGAGAATTTTGATATAGATGTTAGCAACTGGACACTGTCAGATGGACTGAATGGAGGTACCGTTCGATATACTTTTCCGGAAGGAACAGTCATTCCATCGAAAAAGGCATTTGTTGTATTTTCTGACTCAGCTGAAGGAGTTAATTTTGGAGGGGCAAATTTATATGCTGCTAACGGAACCTTAAGCTTAAATAATGGGGGAGACGATGTAATCATTCAGGATGCTGATGGAAATGAAATAATCAGCCTCACTTATTCTGGATCAGAATCTAATGAGGCAATTACACGTAATCCTGCTATAATAGGTAGCTTTGAAGGGCATACATCTGCTGATGAAAACGATAGTTCCCCATTTTCTCCAGGCACAAAAATTGATGGAACGGCTTTTGGTTCTTCGAAATATGCTATTGGCATTCGTGGCACAGAAGGTTGGCGTATGATTTCATCCCCAGTGCAAAATGCTACTTTCGATGACTTTTTCGGTGACTTTTGGATGCAGGGGGTTTCAGGCTCAGATGATCCCGGAGGATTGGGAACATTATACAAGTGGACTGAATCCGGTGGCGGCAGTTTTAATGTGCCATCAGGCATGAGCAGTAACCTTACACCTGGGCAAGGTTACATCGTTTATGTTTTTGAAGATGATGAATTTAGTACTCCAGGTATTCAGGGTGGATTTCCCAAGGTGGTAAACACAAATAAAACAGGAAATAACAGTACGGTTAATGTACCGGTATCGGCAAATGATTCAGGTGGAGCAAATGGAATTGATGGTGATGAAGGCTGGAACCTTTTGGGTAATCCCTTTGGAACGGACCTTTCCGTTGGGTCATTAATTGATGCTCTTGAAAATATTGATCCTGCAGTTAATGCAAATATTTATGTTTGGGACCATGAAGCAAATAGTGGAAACGGTGATTATATTGTGTTATCCAATGGTGATCTTATAGCACCTTTTCAGGCGTTCTTTGTTCGGTTTACAAATGAAATTAATGATGGGACCGTCACTTTTGATAAAAATCAATTAAAAGCGAATACCGGCACCGAATTTTTTAAAAATAATACCGAGAATTCTTTTTCATTCAATATAGAATTGCACGGGCAAAAGTATTTTGATTCTTATTCCGTCGAGTTTAGTGAGAACGGTACGTTAGATTTAGATCGCTATGATGCTTATAAACTGTTCTCTTTGAATGCCAATTCCATAAATCTGTTTAGCATTCATGGAGATCATCGACTGCAGAAAAATATGCTTCCCAAGGATTTAGAAACGAATTTGGAAATTCCACTTTCATTTGATGCGAATAGTCGTACCAATTTGACCTTCAGCTGGGATAATATTGATGCTCTTCCCAATGATTGGGATGTGATGCTTATTGATAAACAAGAGAATAGAGAGATTGATTTACATGTTGCTGAAAAATATCAATTTATGGTTTCATCAATGGTAGACGAACAAACCGCCGATAAAAGGGGACTTTTGAACAAAAGAAAAGGAAGTAAAGAAAGTTCACGGTTTGTGCTTTCATTGATTCCGAATGTAAAAGCGTCTAGCGGTCAAAATATCCCTGAATCGGTTAAACTGAATCCAAACTATCCGAATCCATTTAATCCTACAACCACAATTCCCTACGAAATTGCAGAAGATGCAGAAGTGAAACTTACCGTTTGGAATATGATCGGACAAAAAGTAGCTACATTGGTTGATGGCATGGTGGAAGCGGGAACTCATCAAGAAACTTGGAATGCCAATAGTATGCCGAGTGGTATTTATATAGCACGTTTTGAAGTGGGCAATGAGGTATTTACCCGAAAAATGACGTTGATTAAATAAATGGCATATCATATGGAAGAATCAAAAAAGATAAGAACGCTGGTTTTGATAGTATTTATTGCTTTTTCATTGGGGTTGTTACTTTCGATGCCTGAATATGGTTTGGCACAACCTGGGCTTCCCAATGGTCCGGAACAAACCCCTATTGACGGCGGGTTGGGGATTTTGGCTGCTTTAGGTGGGGCATATGCTATAAAAAAACTTCGTGATAAAGAATAGATTTTTTGATCTAAACTACTTTCTCTATTTTCAATGAATCATACAGTATTTTAAACTGTTAAAAAAGTGATTTTAATCCTAACAATAATGGAGTACTCCTTTTAATACAAATGCAATATAAAAATATTCAGGGTCTTGAAGTGCCCGAAATTGGTCTTGGAACGTACAAACTTCACGACAGAGAGTGTTCACAAATTGTACGAAAAGCACTTGATATCGGTTATCGACATATTGATACCGCACAAATGTATAAGAACGAGCAGGCAATAGCTGAGGCACTAAACGTTTCAAATGTGCCTCGCGAAGATATCTTTTTAAGTACAAAAATTTGGCATACGAATCTTGAAGCTGATGACGTACTTCAATCTACAGAGGAATCCCTGCGACAGTTGGATACTCCATATGTAGATCTGCTAATGATTCATTGGCCCAACGATCAGTATGATCTACGCGCAACTATTGAATCTATGCTGGTGTTGCGTGATCAGGGGAAGGCGATGAATATTGGTGTCAGTAATTTTCCATTGCACTTGCTCAAAAAAGTAAAAGAAGAAATTCGTGCGCCAATTTTTTGTAACCAGGTTGAATTTCATCCTTTTATCGATCAGCTAGATTTACTGGATTATGCGATTGATAATGATATCATGATCACCGCATATAGTCCGTTAGCTCAGGGCAAGGTGTCGGAGAATGAAGACTTGCAGGAAATAGCTGAAAAGTATGACAAATCCCCCGCTCAAATATCTTTGCGCTGGTTGATCGAACAAGAAAACGTTGTAGCTATACCTAAAGCTTCAAGTGAGGAGCATTTGCGTGAGAATTTCGATGTGTTCGACTTTTATCTCGAAGATGAAGATTTTGAGCGTATTGATCAGCTTGAGAAATCAATGCGCCTCGTCGACCCAAGTTTTGCGCCTAATTGGGGCTAGGCTTCTTCTGAGAGTAGCATTCACATAAGATCATTCTAAGTAAGTGCCCGATGCTCCAAAAAGTGTCGGGCATTTTCTATTTAAGGAAAATGACAATAGAATTATTGCAGTTTCTATCTTTAGCAAGACATCGCCTTGGCTAATATTTTATCATCAGAGGATCTTCGAATTTGATGGTGAAAAGTTTGGCTATTTTGATCGGCAGGTTGTTCTTTGGCTTCCGCAACATCGGTATCTCCCATAATGGATTCAGCCACAAACTGTATGTCGATTTCACTTATAGTAGCATCATCCGGCAAACATGAAAGTATCCATTCGATGAATCGAACGTTATTCACGTGTTGATTGAGATCAAGATCTGTTTTTCGAACTTCAAAATCCATTGAATAGTCCACTTGATCTAAATCAGAATAACGGTTACTCGCAATTGGAAGAACGTGTTTGGTATCATCAGGTGCCATCTCGAGGATATCTTTGGGGATCCGTGCTGGGCGTCGAGTCTGGATATTCATGATAAGCCAATAACTTAGCGATCTCCCGATAATGTCTCCGTTCTGATCCATAATCAAAAAGTCACGATAGGCACGCAGTCCATCACCGCTGGAGGGCCAGGTTTTTATCGTAATTATTTCTCTCCAATCGGGAAAGCGAACCATTTGTACATGAAGCCGATGTAATACCCAGGTAAGTTCATCTTTTTGAAGATCAGTAATGTCAAACTCGAGCTCACGAGCATGATTTCCCGCTACTTCCTGCAGTAAATTACAAATAGCAGGGAGGGTTGCCTGCTGACTAAAATCGATTTCTGATGCCCGGATTTTAAAGGTCTCCTGAAAGGTTATGTCGCTCACTGTATTGCTTTTAATTCAAAAAAAAGAAGTAAACTAATCTGTTTGGTATCTGAAATAAAGCAAATCCCCGGTACTTCCAAAGCATCGGGGATATCTTCTGTAGTTTGGAGTATGTGTGCGGAATTATTTACTACGTCCTACCTGCCAAACTCTGTTTCCCCATAATTTCACATCATCGAGGATAAGATAGATGGCCGGTAAAATCACAAGTGTAACAACGGTAGAAAACGTAAGTCCCCCGACGATAGCTCGTGCCATGGGAAAGTAGGGCGGGCCATCTCCACCGATTTGTGTATTACCAAAGCAGAGTGGAACCAGACCAAGAACGGTGGTTCCCGCAGTCATCAAAATAGGACGCATACGATCTTTACAGCCCTTAATAATAGCTTCAAATCTGGACAGTCCCATTTCTCGAAGCTGATGAATATGATCTATTAGAACAATCCCATTATTAACCACGATACCCATAAGAATGAGAATTCCGATCATTGCCATAAAAGAAAATGTTGTTCCGGTAATAAAGAAGAACCAGAATACTCCCACAATTCCAAAAAATATGGAGGTGATAATACTTGAGGGGAACAGAACAGATTCGAAAAGTGAAGCCATCACCAGGTATATCAAAAACATCGCCAACAGTATATTGACCATCATTTCGTCCATGGCTTCTTGATCACGCTGGAAGCTTCGGCCTTTGCTCCATCCATAGCCAGAAGGATAATTGATTTGATCTAAAACAGGGAAGATCCGTTCTTTTGCCTTGTCCATTGTTATACCGTCAAGGTTGACTGTAATTCCCATGGATGTCTGTCTATCTTCACGTTGTATTGTTCTTGGTCCTCGATCCATTTTGAAATCGGCCAAAGATGCCAGTTGAACCGACTCGCCACTTCCAACACTAACCGGCAATTGCCTTAGATCCTCAATATTCTCTCTGTCAGATTCTTGAATAGCAAGCACCACATCCGTTTCACCATGTTCGCCACGGACTCGGCGTAAGTTCATCCCACGCATGGAGTTGGAAACCAAGCTGGCTACTTGTTGTGAAGAAACGCCCATAGCGCGCGCTCGTTCTCGATTTACTTGTACCTGAACTTCTTCGGTTCCGGTCTCGGCCTCTGATCGAACATCGGCAAGCCCTGGAACATCTTGTAGACGTCGCTCAACCTCTTCAGCAAGATCTGTAAGTACTTCGGTAGATTCTCCAATTACAAAAACACGCAGTTGTTCACCGCCGGTACGGTCTTGGTATTCAAATGAAGGTTCGCCGATGGCAAGTTTAGGCATTTGCTGTTCAATTTCTTTTTTGATGATGGTAACATCTTTTTGAGCGTCGTCTTCATCTGTCAAGAGAATGGTTGAAGTTGCCGAACCGGTTTCGAAATATGAATATACAGCATCAATTTCGAGCTTCTCTTTATTGGCATAGAGAAATTCTTCAACACGGGTTACGGATTCTTCAACCGTTTCAAGGGTATAGGTATCATTGAGATGGTAATGTAATCGAAGTTCTCGCGATTCTGAGCCTCCGAACATCTCTACATTAACGGTGTTCATCGGTATGGCAACGCTTAACAGGGTACCCATTATAAGAGCCACTGACAAGTATCTGCGTTTTAGTAACCAGCTAAGCATGCCACCATACCAACTTTGCAGACGGTCAACCCAATCGGTCTGTTTTTTCTTTTCAGGAGGGGCAATTTTGGAAGTCAAAAGAGGAATAACAGTGAGCGAAATTAAGAGGGAAGCTGCAAGTGCCAAAATAATGGTTATAGCAACATGATAGAGCTGAATAGCAATCATTGAATCTTCACTAATGATATTAGGCAAGAATACAATAATTGTTGTTAATGTACCTGCAGTAACGGCCATCCCAACTTGTTTAACACCGCGTTTAGTGGCTTTGATCTTATCATCCATCATATTTTGGTTGCGATGGATATTTTCAGTCACCACTACTGCATTGTCAACCAACATACCCACCGCGAGCATTAATCCCATCATGGAAAGGATATTGAGAGAAAGCTCCATGAAGTACAGTAGGCCAAGAGTAACAATCAACGAAAAGGGGACAGCCAGCGCTACAATCAGCGTCGTACTTATGCGCCGTAAAAACAGGTAGAGTATAATGATAGAGAATAGGGCACCCAACAGCCCGGCCTTCAAAAGTTCTGTTAACGAACTGATGATCCCGGTAGCTTGGTTATGCATCTCAAAAATATTGATCCCTCGCATTTCGGGTAGCTTGTTTACTTCGTCAATTTCTGCAATCACCCGATCGCCAACCGCCACGGTGTTGGCACCTGATTCTTTAAAAATATCCAATCCAATGGCATATTTTTGATCGAGATGCCGACCGTAATCGCGTTCCGGGCTTCCATAACCAACAGTAGCAATATCTCTTAGTTTTAGATTATCTGGACCTACCACAAGATTGGCGAATTCTGCCGGGTCAGTAATTTCTCCGGTTGGTCGCACCATATATCGTTTTCCGGCATCTTGAATTTTTCCTGCCGTTACTGAAAAGTTGCTTTGCCGCAGCGTCTGGGCCAGCTCATTAATGTTTATATTGTGGGAATTGAGTCGTTCAGGGATCAACTCAATTCTGATCTGTTTTTTTTCTACCCCATACAGATCTACCTTCGCTACGCCCTGTATTCGCTCAATACGTTGTTTAAGATTACGATCAAGTAACTCATAAGCGTTGGACAGGTCTCTCTCACTGGAAATCCGCAGGTTCATCATCGGATTATCTTGTGCGGAGAATTTATTAATGGTAAAGCGTTCTAAATCATCCGGAAGTTGATTCCGAATACCATCTATTTTCTCCTTTAACTCCATTGCTTTCAGGCTAATGTCTGATCCCATTTTAAACTGCACAAAGATCCCGGCCTGATTTTCACTGGAGTTTGAGCTTATTCGCTCGATACCGCTGATGGTGGCAATAGCCTCTTCAATGGGACGCGTAATATTGCGATCCACTTCTTCGGGAGTCGAATTTTGATAGGGAACACTAATATATGCTCCGGGAAAGGAGATGTCTGGAAAATATTCCAGTGGTACCATACGGCTTGCAATGATCCCGATGATTACGAAGCTGATAAAAATCATCATTGTAGTTACCGGCCGTCTTAACGAAAGATCAGTAAATTTCATAAGAGCAGTTCCTCCGTTTTAGTTATTTGATTGTTCTATTGCCGGTTGTTTCTTGTAGACTTTGCGATCCATAATAGCGTACATTGTGGGGATCACAATAAGGGTCAGCATGGTCGATATGATGAGTCCTGCAATAACCGTGATTGCCATGGGTGCTCTTAACTCGGCGCCATCCCCAAATCCTATAGCTAACGGTAGAAGTCCCAGCGTGGTTGTTAGCGTTGTCATAATAATAGGGCGAAGTCGTGATTTACCTCCTTCAAGGATAGCCTTTATTTTGTTCATTCCACGCTCACGGTATTGATTGATCAGATCTATGAGTACAATAGCATTATTTACTACAATACCGGCCAGCAAAATTAACCCGATAAATACGACAACGCTTATCGTGGATCCCGTAATCCATAAACCAAGGATCGCACCCACCAATGCAAGCGGAATAGTAAATAGGATAATAAAGGGGTGAAGCAGCGACTCAAATTGCGAGGCCATTACCAGGTAGACCAAGAATACAGCCAGTGAAAGGGCAAAAAGGAGTGATCGGAATGAATCTGCCATCTCCTCATTTTGACCGGTTATTTGTGCCTGAATACCCGTTGGAATTGTGGTTTCATCGATAATAGTACGAATTACATCCGCAGCTGTAGCAAGGTCGCCGTAATTTAAATTTGCTGATACGATTGCAACGCGTTGTTGTGCTGCTCTTCGAATTTCACTCGGTCCCGTGTCTACCTGTACATTGGCAATACTTGACAACGGAACGGGGGATTCACTGTTGGGATTGATAATGATATTTTGAATATCCTCGATTGAAGAACGATCCTGTTTTTTAGCACGGACCAGAACATCAATTTTTCGATCTCTCCACGAATACCGGGTAGCAACATCCCCTCGTACTTTACTCACAATGAGATCAGCAACCTCATGGACTTGTAGGCCAAGTGATGCAGCCTTGGGACGATCAAAGGTAATCTGAATTTCCGGACTTCCTTGTTCCATGGTCGACTTTACGTCTGCAAAACGTCCATCAGAGGACATTTTTTCAAGAATATTATCACTAACCTTTTTCAAGTTGTCCAAGTTATAACCGGATATTTCTACCTCAACCGGAGTTTTAAACGTAAACAGGGCCGGTCGGGAAAACTTGTAATTTAGGCCCGGGATACGTTGTAAATCGGTACGTAGCTCATCCATAGTACTTTCCTCCAAGGCTCGTCCCGCACCGCTGGCTAACGTAACATTCAGTTCACCCCAGTTTTCGCCCCCTTGATTGGGATTAGCGTCCATCTGATTACCGGTACCCGCGACAGCGAAGGTGGTTCGAATGGGATCAATATCATCAGCTGCCTGCTGAACATTTTGCATGGCTCGGTCGGTTTGTTCGATAGGCGTACCCGGCGGAAGATTAAACTCTACATTAAATTCTCCTTGTGAAAGGGAGGGTATAAGTTCCATTCCCAGCTGCGGTACTAACATTAATGAGCCCATAAGGCTCAAAAATGCAAAGGCAATTACTGCAAAACGGTGTCGCAATGACCAACGCAAAACAGCAGGGTATTTATCTTCCATTGAATCAAACCATTTTTCAAAAGCATTTAACATAGGGTTCAAAACAAACATGGCTCCGCTGCTGATAACGCTGACGACTTTAGATCCACCTTTAATGATATAGCTTGGGATGGTTTCAAAAATGAAGATCCGGGTAGTCCGCATCCAACTGCCTACTTTTGTTTTAGGTTCTTTCAGTTCTGGCTTTTCAATTTTTGATTTTTCTCGTCCCGCCAGGGATGAAAGCATTGGAATCAAGGTGATTGCGACAACTAAGGAAGCAAGTAACGAGAACGTTACTGTCAGCGCCTGATCACGAAAAAGCTGTCCCGCAATACCATGGACAAAGACAAGCGGAAAGAATACGGCGATAGTTGTAAGGGTAGAAGCAACTACAGCCATACCTACTTCACCCGCGCCATCACTGGCCGCTTGTAGAGGGTTTTTGCCCATTTCTCGATGACGTGCAATATTTTCAAGCACCACAATTGAGTTGTCTACCAGTAACCCAATACCTAGTGCTATACCGCCCAATGACATAATATTCAGGGTGATATCATTGCCGTACATCAGGTTAAAAGTGGCGATGACTGATACGGGTATCGATAAAGAAATTATAACGGTTGCCCAAAGGTTGCGAAGAAACAGATACAGAATAATGATGGCTAAAATACCGCCAATAATTCCCGCATCAACGACTTCACTCACCGCAGATGAAATAAACGTGGATTGATCAAAAACCTTTGTCATTGCCATGCCATCAGGCAGACGCTCGGAGAGGTTTTCCATCTGCGCTTCTACATTACTGGCCACATTCACCGTATTGGCATCACCCTCTTTGTAAATAGCTATTTCTACGGCTTCCTGACCATTAAGTCGGGTAATGGCTTCCCTTTCTTTGTAACCCTGGTTGATCTCAGCAAGGTCTTTTAAATAAACGGGATTACCACCCTGACTACTAATGACTACATTTTTAATGTTATTTACAGATTGAAACTGATTAAGTGTACGGACCAGATATTGTTGTGTGCCTTCCTCCAAACGACCGCCCGAAAGATTTACATTTTCAGCCCCGAGCACCTGCGTAATTTGATCGATTGAAAGTCCAAGATGGGATAATCGATCCTGATTTACAGCCACTTCGATTTCCTCCTCCAGACCACCACTAATTTTAATAGAGGCGACGCCCAATGCAGATTGAAGATCCTTCTTTATCTGTTCATCAGCGTATCTCCGCAATTGCTTGAGTTTACTGATATGTGAAGCTGATTCTTCTCCTTGATAACTGGCATAATCGACGTTTTGAGACTGATCTGATTTTTTGTCTTCTATGTAAAATGCATACCGCATGATGGGATCCAGGGAGGGATCAAAGCGTAAAATTACCGGACGGTCTACTTCCAACGGAAGCTGAAGGGCATCAAGCTTTTCGCGAACATCAATACTGGCAAAATCCATATCAGTACCCCAGGCAAATTCCAGTGTAACGTCGGACTGTCCGGATCGAGAAATAGAGCGCACCTGCTGTACATTCTTTACAACTCCCAACGCTTCCTCAATAGGCTTGCTCACCAAGTTTTCGACTTCTGCGGGAGCTGCCCCTTCAAAATCAGTTCGGACGGTCAGCGTAGGGTAGCTGAGTTCCGGCAGGAGGTTGATATTCAACCGGCTGAGTGAAACCATCCCAAAAAGGATAATGCCGATGGTAAACATTGCAATGGTTACCTTGCGTCTGATGGAAAAGTCAATCAATTTCATAGCGAATCCCTGTTAGATAATGATAAGCTGCTGTTTGTTATAAGGATACAATTTCGACCAAAGCGCTGTCTTGAAGACTGCTTTGCCCTATGGTTACCACCGTATCGGATGGAGCCAATCCCTCGAGCACTTCAATATTATCTCCATTGGAATAACCTGTGTTTATATTTTGGCGGTATGCCATGCTATTCTTGATAACATACACGCTGCTCATTCCATCCTCTTCAATAACAGAATTTTTGGGAATCATAAGAGCGTTTTGATGGGTGTCGTAAACAATACGTACACGACCGAACATCCCGGGTCTTAATTGCTTGGATTCATCTTGGATAGAAACAGTAACTTCAAAAGTTCCTGTTTGGGGGTCTACCGTTGGACTTACGCGCAGTACTTTTCCTTCAAAGGTTTTACCTTTAATAGCATCCACCTGAAGCAGAGCTTGCTGATCTTTCTGAATTTTTGACATTTCATGTTCCGGGACTTTAAGAACGGCTAGTATGGGATCAAAATCGGTAACCTCAAACACTTCTTGGTCAGTGTTAATCATATTACCAACTTTAATAAGCCGGTCAGAGATAACACCACTGATAGGGGCCCGAATTTTTGAGTTCTTAATCTTCAATTGGGCCAATTGGTATTCTGATTTCTGAGCTTGATACTCATACTTGGCGTTTTCAAATTCCTGGGCACTAATAAGATTTTTATTGAAGAGCTCTTCTTTTCTGTTAAGCTCATTTTTCAGTCGGTCCATCGTAGCTTTAGCTCTCTCAGCTTCTAATGCTAACTGTTCATCTTCCAGTTGAGCAAGTACTTCATCTGCATTTACAAAATCACCTTCCTCGACCCTAATTTCTGTAACCATCCCCCGGACTTTGGATACTACCGTAGATTTATTCTCAGCTTCGAGTGTAGCTGTGCTTGAGTAATAAGCTGAAATATCGCCGTTTGTTGCCTTGGCAATTTCAACCGGAATAGCAGAAGTGGAGTCTTCGTCACTTACGTTTTTTGACTGTGATTCAGAACTGCAAGAACTGAGAGCGATTGACAGACAAAATAACGACCCTAAAAGAACCCAGTTTATTAACGTCTTCATGTATTTTTCTGATTTTGAAAGTTTTTCAATTAAGAACTATCTGTTTTGCATTACGGATAGATCAGAAAAAAAGTTACGAAGTTTTTTTATTAGGAAACGAAACCTGTTAAAAAGGGGATAAAAAAAAGGCTGCATAAATATTCATTATGCAGCCTTGGGGACAGGAATACTCAGGGTTTATTGTTGAGTAAACATTTCGGGATGTTTCGTATGAAAATCAGTTGCCTGTTGATATTCCTGGGCAACTTCTAAAATTAGACCCTCATCAAAAAGATCGCCGATAAAGGTAATGCTTGTGGGTTGGCCTTCATCTGTAAACCCATTGGGAACAATAACAGAAGGATGGCCCGTCAAATTAGTTAGCAAGAGGTTGTTGCTCCCGAAAGTGGGAGATACGTACATATCTACTTGCTGCATTACCGAATCCATCTTTTGAATGAGCACCTGCCGGGCGCGGTTTGCTTGAATATATTCCACAGCCGGGATGAAACGGGCAGATCGAAACAAGTTGGGCCATGCCGACTTTCCTTGTCGAACCATCTTATCATCCTGGTTACTAAGGGTCAGCTGGTCAAAAGCGGCTGCTCCTTCTGCTGTTAAAATAAAACTGAGATCGGAGACGGGATAATCCGGCAACTCAATGGGAACGAGGTCTGCACCAAGATCTTCCAGTTTTGCCAGTGTGAGACTGTCTCGTTGGCTGTTTTCATAATCACTGTTAAATGCAGATTCCAGATATCCGATCTTGAGATCAGTAATATTAATATCTGATTTATATATGAAGGGAAGGTTATATACCGATTGATCTTTTCCATCTGGACCATGGATAGCTTCAAAAACGAGAGCAGCATCCTTTACAGAGCGAGTGATGGGACCAACTTTGTCCATACTCCAGCTCAGAGCCATAGCTCCGTGCCGGCTAACGCGTCCAAAGGTAGGTCGCAACCCTGTTGTTCCAGTTCTGTTTGATGGAGAAATAATAGATCCCCAGGTCTCGGTTCCAATAGCAAAGGGGAAGAGCCCGGCTGATGTACCTGCTGCTGAACCTGCTGATGAGCCACTGGATCCCTGTTCCAAATTCCACGGATTCTTGGTTTTGCCATCAAACCAAACGTCTCCATAGGCCAGGGCCCCGAGGGTTGTTTTTGCAATTAAAACTGCACCTGCTTCTTCCAATTTTTTAGCAACTGTTGCTGTTTCATTGATTTGTTGGTCTTTATAAGGAGTGGCACCCCAGGTAGTTTTGTATCCTTTTACAGCAAAAAGATCTTTAAGTCCATAGGGGATGCCATGCAAAGGCCCACGATAGTTTCCATTTGCAAGCTCTTGATCCATCTTTTTAGCTTGTCTCAAAGCCATTTCTTCAGTGACAGTAACGATAGCTTCAAGCGTATCGTTGTATTGGTTGATACGATCGAGAAAGAATTTTGTGAGTTCAACAGAAGATATTTTCTGTTCTTTAATCAATGATGCAAGTTCTTCAACGGTATAAAAAGCAAGATCAGATCGATTATCTGGAAGGGTTACATTGTCGGATAAATTCCAACTGTTGGGTTGCTCCACCTTACTAATCATTTTTCCCGGCGGAATGGGATTAAAGTTGAGGGCCGGAGCAATGCTATTCTCTAATTTAAGATTACGGATGTTTTGGTAGGACTCTCTATTGCCTTCAAGTTCTGTAATCATAGAGTCACGTTCTGCTTGGGTAAAGTCGATTCCGATTAATTTCGAGGCTTCGGAAATAACCTGTGGCGTAATATCATCATCTAAAAAATGAGCGGATGTGAAAGCTAGTACAAATCCAAGAAATAAGCCTAATGAGAGCGTACCTAATCGTTTGATCATAGTAGTTTTTAGATTAGTGAAAAGTTAGATATAGTAATATAAAAGAGTGATGTGGAAATGGAAGCAATATTACATGCTTTAATCTTTTTGAGATAAGCTCATCAGCGGAATTATTCTAAATTGGCTTCTCAATACTAATACCGTTATTATCATGAGCAGCAATTAATTTTTACTTACTGATTCAATATAGGTCTGTATTTCGTTTGAGATACAGTTAAAACGGGAATCCGGTGCTCTCATATATTTTTGGGAAATTCCGGAGCAGTCCCCGCTGCTGTAAGCTCCAACAGCTTTTGATCCTTCATCAACCACTGTCCTGATAATTTTTGGGGCGGGAAGGTTGTCGAAAGTGGAGTAAGCCAGAAGACCTGCCGGTATTGATGACGGAAACAAGCTTTCGGGAGAAAAGCTAAATCCATGAAAAGAATACGCTTACGCTTTTTTTGTAGAACCATACTTTTTTTGGGATGGTTTGTATCATGCTTTCTGATAGGTGGGTGTGCACCAGAAAAAGATGCCGATCCGGAATCTTATTCTAAAAGTGTTATGCAGGTCCAATTTGCTGATTCTGTGCATGCAGAATATGCAGAGGGATTCCAGATCAAGTATCACGAGAATTATAAACTACTAGAGATTCTAAAACCTTTTCAGGATCAGGTAGATACACTACGGTATTCGTTGGTCCCTCGTGACATAGCTGATAAAGTTGAGGTTGAAAACACGACGGAAATACCCATACCCATAACCAGCCTGTTGACTACTTCTACGACCCATATTGGATTGGCTGAAATGCTTGATGCTACTGGGATTATTATTGGGATGGCAGGGGCGAAATACGTTTATAGCAAAGATATTCGGAAAAGGTTGGAGGAAGGCAAAATGGTAAGCCTGCCGCACGGAGAACTGAATAAGGAAAAGATAATGGCGATGGATCCCGATTTGATGATGATCTCCGGCGGACAGTCCTCCCAGTTCGATAACGTAAGGATCTTGATGGATTCCGATATTGATGTGATGGTTAACTCGGAGTGGTTGGAAACAACACCGCTCGGAAAGGCAGAATGGGTTAAAGTACTGGGTGCACTATTAAATAAGGAGCGGCTGGCCAATGAGAAGTTTAATAGGGTTGCTAAAGAATATAATCGTCTTAAGTCTAAGGTAAGTGACATCAATCACAAACCACTAGTTATTAATAATATGCCATATAAAGGCGCTTGGTTTGTGTCGGGCGGGGAGAGCTTTACGGCCCGGTTTTTAAAGGATGCCGGGGCCGACTATCCATGGTACGATTCGGATGAGACCGGTGGGCTTCGCAAGAGTTTTGAAGTGATCTATGAAATTGGGTTAAAAGCAGATATTTGGATTAATCCCGGCGCGGCAAAATCCAAAGAGGATATCTTGGCGAAAGATTCTCGGTTTAAGGATTTTAAGCCATTTGAAATGGGTCGAATCTATAACAACAACAAGCGGGTAAGTCCGGCTGGCGGCAATGATTTTTGGGAGTCGGGGGCCGTGCATCCTGAAATCGTACTGGCTGATCTGATTAAGATTTTTCATCCGCAGCAGCTATCCGATCACCAATTATACTACTACCAGCAGATTGATTAATGGCTAAGGAAACTGTAGACATAACGCCGCAGCATAAGACCGGAATTCGTCCACTATATTTTGGACTGTTGATTGTCGGCCTTATTGTACTTCTGCTGGTAAATTTAGCATTGGGATCGGTAGATATTCCGCTGGGTGATATTGTGCAAATTTTAATAGGAGGGGAAGCGGCCAGCGAAGCTTGGAATAAAATTATTATTAATATCCGTATTCCACGAGCTATAACGGCTGTTTTGGCCGGCAGTGCGTTATCTGTGGGTGGATTGCTCATGCAGACGCTTTTTCGTAATCCGCTGGCCGGTCCGTCGGTGCTGGGTATTACCGCAGGGGCTAGTCTCGGCGTAGCTATTGTGATGTTGGCCGGTGGAACCATCACCAGTATTTTTGCTATTCAGCAACTGTCAGCATTCGGCAGTTGGCTTATTGTGATCGCTGCCAGTTTCGGGGCTGCAGCGGTATTATTACTTATTTTACTTATCTCTATTAAGGTTCGCGATAATGTAACGCTGTTAATTATTGGTTTGATGATTGGGAATCTGACGATCGCGCTGGTGAGTATTTGGCAGTACTTTAGTCGACCCGAGCAGATACAGGATTACCTAATCTGGACATTTGGAAGTCTTGGCGGTGTACCATTGGACCAGTTGTGGATATTGGCGGTGGTGGCCCTTGTTGGGGGTGGGATTGCAATGGTACTTTCAAAACCGTTGAACGGACTTTTGCTGGGTGAAAACTATGCCCGTAGCATGGGGCTGTCAGTTTCCGGTTCCCGCATTTGGATTATTGTGAGCACAAGCTTGCTGGCGGGCGGAATTACCGCCTTTTGTGGACCCATTGGATTTGTGGGTATCGCCGTACCGCATCTCACCCGATCCC
>P_1C_Sed_2_UnCtyDRAFT_1000049_pt1 | contig 32676 bp, 28 predicted proteins | sample Pon1CUnioCityCA_4_FD_10229 | JGI IMG/M metagenome (IMG submission 10229) | reverse complement strand
GATTAGCTACACTTTTGAGATAATCCAAGTGATAACCATCCTGAATTAGCTCTGCCCATAATTCATCAACTTCCTGTGGGGAAAGCTGACCATTTACATATTGGTCAATCTTTTCTTCTAATTCTTTTTTATTAAAACTCTCAATCATGGTTTTTTTCCTAAAAAATTAACACGCAAAATTCGGTCTATCAGCGTGTGTATATTTGGTTAAGAACCTCATTTCTTTTTATTCCTTTTTGTTCATAATACAAGAGTATTCGGTTACCTGATTGTTACAAAATTTTCGTCCCCAATTATCCTAAACAAAGTTCCTTTTTCCATATATAGCTTTAGACTCAATTGTGGTCGTTTCAAATATAAATATTAGAAAATATTAATGATTCAGATCGTAACAAACACACAATATTATACCCTGTCTATTCACATTTTATTTACCCAAAGAAATAAGTACTATTAACACGCTGTCTTTTCTAATTTTAAACTTCTTTTATCAATTAAATCCACTGTATGCTTCGTTCATTGTTACTTTCTGTTCTTCTGACTCTGCTATTTACAAACACTTCCGTCAGTCAAACTTCATTTGCTGAAGAAAGTAGATCTCTGGATGAAAAAATCGGTCAGATGCTTTTGGTAGGATTCCGAGGTACTGCACTCACTGATACAAATCATATAGTCCGTGATATAAAAAAATATCATTTGGGCGGAATTATCCTTTTTGACTACGATGTTCCCTCGAAATCTTCGGAGCGGAATATACAATCCCCCAAACAGGTAAAAACACTGATCAACGACCTTAAAAAAATAGCTGATATTCCCCTTACAATTGCAGTTGATCAAGAAGGGGGACAAGTAGCTCGGCTAAAACCATCAATGGGGTTTCCCAAAATCAAATCGGCAGAATATCTGGGAGCGTTAAATGACGTAGACAGCACCCGGTTCTATGCAGAAAAAATGGCCCAGACCTTAGCTGGTTTAGGAATCAATATGAATTTTGCTCCGGTTGTTGATGTGAATATCAATCCCGAAAACCCTGTCATTGGTGGATTGGAACGCAGCTTTTCCGCAGCTCCCCCAAAAGTAATAAAACATGCTTCTATTTATATTAAAACATTAAACAAATATGGGATACGGTCGGTACTGAAGCACTTTCCAGGACATGGAAGCTCAAAAAAAGATTCCCACCTTGGTGTAGTTGATGTAACGGAAACGTGGTCTAAACAAGAATTGCTCCCGTATCGAAAGTTTATCAAAAAGGACTTGGGAGATGCCATTATGACTGCACATATTTTTAACCGTAATATTGATCCCAATTACCCTGCAACTCTTTCTAAACCCACCATTACCGGATTACTGCGAAACAAGTTAAGCTACAACGGTGTGGTGATCTCTGATGATCTTATGATGGGCGCTATTCGCAATGAATACGGTCTGAAAACTACGATAACCAAAGCTATCAATGCTGGAGTTGATATCTTGGTCTTTGCTAATAACTCCATCTATGATCCTGAAATTGTTCCCAAAGCTCACAAGATTATCCTTAACCTTGTTGATGAAGGCAAAATTACTCGTGAACAGATCAACAGATCTTATCAACGAATTATGGAATTAAAAAGTCCGAAAGAGAGATAATCATTATGGAAAAACACACCTATCAATGGTTCATCAAGCAGTTTGAGAATACAAAGAATACTGCTGAAGAATTTATTTTATCTGTTGATGAAAACCTATTCCTAAAAGCTCCCACAAAAGGCCGGTGGAGCATAGCAGAATGTTACAGCCATCTTATAAATTATGGCGATCTGTACTTTGACAATATAACATCAGCGATCTCTAAAAATGCCGATACTGTTAGTGTAGTCAACCGCCCCTTTCCACCGAGATGGCTTGCCAATAAAGTTATTTCATTTTTTGAACCACCATACAAAATGAAGTTGAAAACTATTAAAGCAATGAAGCCAGTTGATACCTCCGGTTACAAACGAATGGAATTACTTGATGAGTACCTAAATTTACAAAATCGTCTGATTGCACAACTCGAAAATGCTCACCAAAAACACGTTCACCTAGGACGTTCAAAGGTTTCACATCCTATCTTTCCAATAATTAAAATGACACTTTCTGAGTGTTTTCTCCTACTTGAAGCTCATCAACGTCGACATCAGTGGCAGGCCGAACAAACACTGCGATTCCTAGAAAAACAACATGCAATCGAAGAATAATTGCTAATTCTTTTCTAGATGACAACACGCCTTCACCGCCTTTCAATAATTTTTATTTAGATCATTGTAGGATCTATATCCATAAAAACATTGTTGCGTTATTGGCAACAAAAAAGGAAGGCGTAATGGAAGATTTTCGAATTACCGACATATATTCGGGTAACATAGATCGAAGCCCAGAACAAGATCCCAACAGACTTCGTAAAGAAACAGGGTTTCCATCACCCGCACGCGATCATTTTGAAAAACCACTCTCGCTCAAGAAGTATATCATAAAACGACCGGCCGCTACGTTCTTTATGCGTGTAAAGGGTGAAGGACTTAATAGCATTGGAATTTTTTTGGATGATATTCTCGTTGTAGACCAGTCAATAAAGCCCGTTTCTACTCATCTTATAGTAGCAATACTTGAAGGCAAAATGACCGTTCGCAAACTAATCGAAGAGAATAGCAGTGTTTTCTTAACGAGCGGGAATAAACAAACTGACAAGCAAAAAATTACGAGCGAAACTGATTTTGAAAACTGGGGTTTGGTTACACATACCATCCACAAATATACTTAATTATGAGCACCTTTGATCCCAAAACATTTGAGTTGAAATTTGCGATTGCTGATACCGCCACTGACCTGTATGTGCAGGGTGACGGCCAGTTCTATATCAAAGATATTGCAAAGGATGTTGATATTACCCCGGCAGAGGTTTTTAATTATTTTCCCAATAAAAAATCGATTCTCGAATTTTATTACGCTTCCCTAGTCATACGCTATGAAATAATGATTGCTGAGATCGATAGTTTTGAGTCGTATACGTTGAGCGAAAAATTTTCGAACTTTGCGTTTACCAGTTTTGACATGCTTCAAGAAAAAGAAGCTTTTGTAGAGGCCACGCTCTCAGAATATATTCTCAATAGTTTTACCAAAACGGATTTTGAAAAAGAACTGGAGCGAATAATAAAGCAATTTCTCCAAAACGACGACCACCTATCGATTGCATCTACCCTTGTTTTAAACTCTTATTCTTACGCTTTTCTACGCAGGCAATTTCTAGAACTGCTTCGATTCTGGATAAATGATACCAGTGAAGATAAGGAGCTTAGCATGGAGCTTACCGACAAATCTACTGCTGTTCTCGAAGAACTAATGTATAATCCTGTTCTCGATAAAAGCTTTGATCTTGCAAAATTTGTGAATGCAAATAGAAAAGCTTTTATCAAAAATATCCCCATTGTAAAACAACTCTGTTCTAAAATAGAAATACGATAAGTTATGAGTAATGATTTTCCATCCTCCAAACTTGAGCGCGGTAAAATATTTGCAAAAACCGGACTCAAAGTTGGGACGAACTACGCTAAACGATACCTCAAGAAATCAGTCGGTAAAAAGGAATCTGAAAAGGAAGGCAAGCAGTTCCATACACAGAATGCACGAGAGGTATTCAATGAATTCACGAAACTCCGTGGTACAGCTCTTAAGATTGCTCAATCGCTGAGTATGGATGAAGGAATGCTACCCGAAGAATTTGCCGAGGTGATGAGCGAATCCCAATATAGTGTGCCTCCCATCAACAAGGCACTGGCGCGATCCATAATCAAAAAAGAGCTTGGTGATTATCCCGAAAACCTATTTGCCCATTTCAATACTGAAGCTATAGCCGCCGCATCCATTGGACAGGTACATGAAGCCCGACTTAAGAACGGACAGAAAGTGGCAGTTAAGATTCAGTATCCAAATGTGAAAAATACCATCCACTCGGATATGTCGATGGCAAAAACACTCATGAAAAGAATCGTTAGCGGCAACGGTAACTTCGATAAATATTTTGAAGAAATTGAACAAACGCTGATGGAAGAGACCAATTATCATCAGGAGGCAGCGTATCTAAGATATTTCAATAAACGCTTTTCTGAAGGTGATATCATCACTCCTGAATATGTAGAAGAACTATCTACCGGCAAGGTATTAACGATGACCTTCATTGAAGGTCAACATCTTAAAGAGTTTTTGGCTAAAAACCCAAGCCAGGAAGAGCGCAATCACTTTGGCCAATTGCTCTGGGATTTCTTTCACGATCAAGTTGAACAACGAAACTTTATTCACGCTGATACTCATCCGGGTAACTTTTTCTTTCGGGATGATGCAAAGTTGGGGGTAATTGATTTTGGTTGTGTTAAAAAGTTTTCTGAGGAATTTACACACAACTATATGCAGCTGTTACCAAAGCATCTAAAGCAAAATGACGAAGAAATCCGTAAACTCTATTTAAAGTTGGACATCATCAAAGAAAACCCTAAAAATCCAGAGGCTGAAGAAGAGTTTTACCAGTTTTGCAAATCTTATGGCGATACTTTCGCCAAGCCATATATGGGTGATCAGTTCGATTTCGGTGATCCGGAATTTAAACAAAAAATAACCCGATTCTCTCGAGAGTTACCCATCCAGAATGAGCCTCGCGGCGATAAAAACTTCATCTACAGTACGAAAGTCCACATGGGACTTTACAGTATTTTGATGAAGCTAAAAGCCCAGATTNATACTGAACGNAGCAAAAGACTCACCCATAATATGGTTGATACTATGAGCCGAGAAAAACAGGGCTAGCATTTTNTAAAAAAAAATTAGCCTGAGGGTNNACCCTCAGGCTAAGAATTTAGAAATGAAGTAATAATTTATTCCTGAATATTATTCAAATATTTGAAGAAATCGCTATTTGTTGAAAGAATAAGCGAGGTTTTCTCATCTAAAGATTTATTATACGACTCCATCGTCCTGGTAAAGTTATAGAGCTCACGTGCTGCATTCGTCTGATTATAAGCTTCTGCGTAAATAGCTGTCGCACGGGCATCTGCCTCACCCCGAATTTCCTCTGCTTCGCGAAATGCCTCCGATTCTATGGTCTGCAATTCGCGCTCTTTTTCACCGTTTATCCGGGCAGCCTCACCTTCACCTTCTGACCGAAATTTATCGGCAATACGGTTACGTTCACTAATCATTCGATCGTAAACGGTTTGGCGTACATCCTCAACGTAGTTAATTCGTTTAAAACGAAAGTCGAGTACCTTTAGACCCAAGTCAGAAGCTCGTTCGTTGGCCAACTGCTGAATCATAGTTTGGATAGAATCGCGACCAACGGAAATATTGACCAGCGTATCTTCTACAATTTCCGTAATGGTAGCATCTGATTTGGGATCACGATTTGAGGTACGTACTACCTCTACAAGATCATGCGAAGCTACTGCATTTCGTGTTTCCCCATCCAAAATGTCATCAAGACGAGATTGTGCTCCTCGTTCGTCACGTAATCGCTTAAAAAACTGAAGCGGATCCGTTATTTGCCAGCGGGCATAAGTGTCTACAAAAATGAACTTTTTATCCTTCGTTGGGACCTGATTTCGATCGCCATCCCATTCCAGATATCGCTCATCAAAGTAGTGAGCTCGCTGAATAAACGGAATTTTAAATTTCATACCGGGATCAGTAACTGTCTCTCCTACAGGATCGCCAAACTGTGTAACGACCACCTGCTCAGTTTCGTCCACGATATAAAAGCCATCAAATGCTATAAGAAATAATACTCCTAAAACAATTAGTAGCGAAATGCTTTTCCAATTCTTCATATCTAATTACCCTGACTGTTTGAGTTAGCATTTGACTTATTCACGTTCACGCCATCCATTTGCATCTGCAGCAACGGCAAAACGCTGTTCCCGTTTTGATCGGTAACTATTTTGTTACCCAATTTGGGAAGAATATCTTCTAAGGTTTCAAGATATAAACGCCGCTTCGTTACCTCAGGAGCTTTTACATATTCTTCATAAAGCTGATTGAAGCGAGAGGCTTCGCCTTCGGCGCGATTGACGCGATTGACTGCATATCCCTCAGCTCGCTGGATTGTTTCCTGAGCACGCCCCTTTGCACGAGGAATTACCTTGTTATACTCAGATTTTGCCTGATTAATCAGCGTTTCTTTTTGTTGTTGAGCTTCATTAACGGCATTAAAAGACGGTTTTACCGGGTCGGGCGGATTGATATCTTGTAGCACTATTTGTTCAATTTGAATCCCCGATTCATATTCGTCACAGATTCTCTGGATCAAATCCTGTGCTTTCATAGCAACCTCAGCACGACCAACGGTAAGTACCTCGTTCACGGTGCGGTCTCCAACAATTTGGCGCATTGCAGATTCAGAAATATCGCGCAGCGTTTGTTCAGGATTTCGAATTTTAAACAAAAAGTCATAGGGATCGTCCACCCTGTACTGCACGACCCACTCCACATCAGCCAGGTTCAAATCACCGGTGAGCATCAACGACTCATCGGAATAGCCCTGTTTTTGATAGGTTGACCGTACTCCAGAACTGGTGGTGCGATAACCGAACTCGTGTTTTAGCTGTCGTTCGACTGGTACATATCGTACCTCCTCTATAAAAGGAGCTTTAAAATTTAGTCCGGGATAAGCCGTTCGAGTGAATTCGCCAAATCGGGTTACAACTCCAACCTCCTCAGGATTTACCGTAAAGAAAGAGGAAAAAGCTACCACCACAACCAATGCTACCAATATGATATATTGGATATTGCTGCCCACCTTCTTGAGCTGTGGGGGGATATCCATTCCAGAAAAATTATTGTCTTGTGCCATATAAAATTGATTTTCTTATTAGAGAATGTTCAAATCTTTGATCTACACGTCCCTATATCTTGAGGCATATGATAGTGGTATCATCAGCCAATTGATAGTCGCTAAATTTTTGAACTTTCCTTTTGATATTCATCGAAATTTCGTTGCTGGGCAGCTGTTCGGTATCCAGTGATTCAACTAATGATATTAAACTCTCGAAACCGAAACGTTCGCCCTGAGGATTTACGGCCTCCGGCAATCCATCGGAGTAAAGTAAGAGGAAATCTCCTTTCTGCAGCTGTACCTCATGCGCCTGATAATCTACGTTCGCTTGTAATCCTAACGGGTATTTAGGGGCTGGCGTAGTAATAAATTCAGCATCTCCATCACGTTTTAATATAGGTAAGCAATGCCCTGCATTAGCTAATTTAAGCATTCTGCTTTCAAGATGATATTGTGCGATTATGCACGTAATGAATGTCTGCCGGTCCGTTCTGGTATGAAGGGTTGGGGCAATTTCTCGCAAAATGGATTCCGGAGCATCTTTATGGAGGCGTGAAAGCAATAATCCGCTGGTAAAAACCGCGTGCATTGCTGCCTTCATTGCTTTTCCGGAAACATCGGCAATAGTCATATTTAATACTTGGCTATCTGCCGTACCATTACTACCTACGATATAGTCAAAGTAATCTCCGCCCACTTCGAATGAAGGCATAAAAAATCCGTACACGTCAATTCCTTCTGCAGATGGCGGACGAAGAGGCATTAATTTAAACTGACTTTCGCGAGCAATCTCAATCTCTTTTTCTACCCGCAAGTGATTGGCCATCCGCTCTTGATACTCAGGAATATATCCCCCTATTTCTGAAATGGAGTTTCCATATTTATAAGCGATTAATCCAAAAATAAATGGTAATCCTAAGATAAAGAATTGTGTCCACGCTATATAGGCAACATTCATACTCGATGAACCCCAGTATGGCATCACCAGCAAGACCGACATAAACACCCACCATCCTGTTGCAAAGGATAGAAGACCGGATCCTTGCATCGCAAAAAGCGTAACAGCCCCTATTACTGAGAAAACCATAATGTCGTACCATTCTGTACCAATGATCTCAAATAAAATGCCTGATCCTGAAAAAAGAACTCCAAGTAAGAGCATTCCAGCTCCATAAAACAACCAACGGTTGTTGATTTTGGACTGTAGAAAACCAGATGTTACCCCCACATGTCCAAGCGAAACCAACCATACATTAATCCATATTGCCATGTTGATTGTCAACAGTTTAGGCTGCATAATTGCTTCACTAAAGCTATTCTGGCTATCAGCTTGATAATATTGGGTGCCAAGCAAAAATAAGCTGATGCTAAGTATTCCCAGTAATCCGCCACCTAAAGCATATCCACGCAGGAGTCCTTCGCCCGTTTCCCTAAAGAAAAACCGCTTCCGCCAAAATGCATCTATCAAATGTAATTGTTCTTCATCTTGAGCTCGTGCCATAGCCTCCCATCCGATATAGGCCAAAGCAGCATACAAACCCAATATTGCTGCAACGATGAGATTATTTAGTATAAAGAGAGCTTCGCTGGTTTGATTCCAGAAGTCATTCACGGAATTTATGAGATAAAATACCCGCCACCCCAGTACCCCCAGTAGAACGCTAATTAACATAAAGATTGCACGTCTCCACTCTACCTGTCCCTTATTTATGAACTTAATCCCCAAGAAAACAATTAGAACAGCCAGAATTGCCAGTGAGCCAAACGTTGTTGCTAAATCTACATAACTAATATTTCGAACCGGATCAATCTGTTCTGGCTCAAGTTTATCCAATGCCTTAAAACTCTCAATGGAAACCCCATACTGAATATTTGCCATATTGGGCGTATTATTTTCCCGAATAATTGGCCTTACCTCCAGCGATAACTCTTGAGGCCCCGAAGCCCCCATGCCCTTCTTAATCCATTGAAAAACCATATTGTTACCAACCCTAGAATCCGACAACTCTACGGAATGCTTCCCAAATCCGGGTTCTGTTGTTAGCAACGTATCCCGTATATCCACATAATCTAATTGGTAATACTCAAGGTTATATCCAAAAATATCTTGTACAACCCGATTGGCAATTGAGAAAAGAGAGTCCCCCGAAACAAATGTAGGATTGGGATTATCAGCATATTTCGACAGACGACGCACCTTACCCTCATGATCATACCGGATACTAAGGCGTCCCAGCTCACTCATAAAGTTACTGGCTTCGTGGGAGTACCCATCGTCTTCGTCTTGAGCGGTTCCGACACTCACCTTCCATCCTGTAAGATGTACGCCATTTTTATTGAGCTCTGCCGGAGGTGGGAGATCTTCCTGGGCGGAGTCCTGCAACGTTTTATAATAGTTCAAATGCTGGGTTCGCTCGGTCATAACTTGCAGACTGTCTGTGGAAAAACCCAGACGCTGGGCAAGTTCAGCAGTTTTATACTCAATGGTAGACTTGCTCTGTTCTATAGGTGCTCCGGCATTAAAAGAAACAAAAGGATGCAGTACAAAGAATACTGCAAAACCGATAACACCTAAGAATATCCAATATGTTAACCGTTGCCCCATATAACAGTGACTTTTATTTCTTACAATCTCCCAATAAGTGCTATTTCATTATCTATAAACATGAAACATAAGCTAGAATTCAATATACAACCATCAACGAAAATACCCTACGGAATTCCGAGGCTATTGTTTCCCTATTTTTTCTAACTACCTGATCGTAATTCAATACAACCTTTTCAAAATACAAAAAGCCGATAGGAACAACCTATCGGCTTTAAAAACTGTAAGAGTAAGTATCTATACTTAGCTTTCTGCTTCCTCGGTTTCTTCACCGTCAAAAGCTTTAAACACCATTTTCAAGTCATCAGCAATTTCTACTTTAGTTCGTCCTTCGATACGATGACGTGGTATCATAGCCTTAATTTCACCATCCTTAAAATAAGCAAAAGCGGGCGAAGAGGGGGGATACTCACTAAAATACTCACGAGCCCGTTCTGTAGCTTCTTTATCCTGTCCGGCAAAAACCGTAACCATATGATCAGGCTTGATCTCTGATTCCTCAAGTGCAATCTTAACTCCCGGACGCGCATTACCTGCAGCGCATCCACAAACAGAATTAATCACCATTAGCATGGTGCCATCATTATATTCATCCATTGCACGATCAACATCATCAACAGTTTCCAGTTCCTCAATACCCAGATCGGTTAATTCTTCGCGCATCCAAGAAACGTCAGGGCCTGCTCCAAGTCCAAATTGCATAACTAAATGTATTTATTTCGGCTTTATGTTAAACGTCAAATATAAGGCTCATTTATGAAGTATGTAAGAAGAAAAGCACCCCGCCTGCTGACGGAGTGCTTTTAATTTTTTACAACCTCAATGTTTCAAGAAGTTGTTATTGAGCGTCGTTGTAGTATTCATTCACTTGATCCCAGTTGACCAAGTTCCAGAAATTGTTCACATATTTGCCGCGCTCGTTCTGATAGTGCAGATAATACGCGTGCTCCCAAACATCAACACCCAGAATCGGCGTCAATCCATTCATGTAAGGGCTGTTTTGATTGGCCGTTGACAGTACTTCGAGACCGCCATCTTTATTTACACACAACCAGCCCCATCCAGAACCAAATTGACCGGTTGCTGCATCGTTAAATTCTTCTTTAAAATCTTCGAAACTGCCAAATTTTTCATCTATGGCAGAGGCAATATCACCGGTAGGTTCTCCGCCGCCATTGGGAGAAAGAATCGTCCAAAACAATTTATGGTTTGCATATCCACCGCCATTGTTGATCACCGCTTGTCGAATATCTTCAGGTACTTCTGTAATNCGCTGCAGAACTTCCTCAATTGGTAAATTCGCAAATTCAGAACCTTTTAAAGCGGCATTCACTTTATCGGTATATCCCTGATGGTGTTTGCCATGATGAATTTTCATCGTCCGTTCGTCAATGTGTGGTTCAAGCGCATCGTAATCATATGGTAGATCAGGTAATTCGTAAGCCATAATAATAAGTTTTTGGTTTTAAATAGTTGTTAAAAAAATAAATTGTAATAATGTTATCTCGTTTCGATGCAATACCTTAAATTTAGCACCTTTAATGCATAGTACCAATCAAAAATAGATTGTAAATCGTTCCATTTTATGTTACTTGCTTGAACTTAAAAAATGGAGATTTACTCATCGTTTTGTTCTATTTTTTGGATNTAAATTCAGTTTCACTTTTTAGTTTATAGATTCCATTATGAGTCGAGATTACGATGTTATTATTATCGGAACGGGACCTGCCGGTTTTGCCTGTGCCATGCAAAGTTCTAAATTTGATAAGGACGTTTTAGTTGTTGAATCCCATAAAAAATACTTAGGAGGAACATGGATCAACACTGGGACCGTACCCAGCAAGGCCCTTCGCGAGGCTGCTAAGAATATCCTCGATTTTAATGAACAGTTTGGTGACCATGAGCACAAAAAGCCCTATGAACGGTTTAAGATGAACGATCTGCTGCAATACAAGCAGGAAATTCTGGAAAAAGAGAACCAAAAAGTTAAAAATGACCTCATCAAAAATAAGGTGGATGTTGCCCGTGGTTTTGGCCGTCTCAAAGACAAACATACAGTAGAGGTAGAAACACATATTGGATCTACTGAAACCTATACAGCCGATTATGTTCTGATTAGTACAGGAAGTAGTCCCATTAAACCTCAAAATTTTGAGGTTGATAATGACAAAGTGCTTGACTATAAATCCATCTTGGATATCACGCACATTCCCCGCCGTCTGGTGATTATTGGATCTGGAGTTAATGCCATAGAATATGCCACCATTTTTGCAGCGCTGGGAACACGTGTTACATTATTAAGTGGCCAGAAAGATTATCTCACCTTTCTGGATTACGAAATTAAAGAGCATCTCAAAGATTCTCTGCGAAAAAAAGGAATTACCATAAAAAAGAATGTGAGTGTTGAAGATGTATCTTTTAGCGCTTTGAGAAATTTCACTGAGGTAAAATTTAGGTCCAAATCAGATGACAAGCGCCTGCAAGTTATTGAAACGGAACACGTACTCTTTTTGGGAGGCCGAAAGCCAAATATCGACGGCCTTAATCTGGATAGCGTAGGCGTTGAAACCGATGACAGCAACTTCATCATTACCAACGACTCCTATAAAACAAATCTTGATAATATTTTTGCTGCCGGTGATGTAATCGGATTCCCGCGTCTGGCTTCTGCTTCCTTTTCTCAAGGCAGATTAGCAGCCTGTAATATGTTTGGCATTCCGACGATGGACGTACCTGACCAAATTCCATACGGTATTTATGGGATACCGGAGATTTCAAACATCGGTATCACTGAACAGGACGCTGAAGAAATGGGCTTGGATATCACTGTTGGCCGAGCCTACTTCAAAAATATTGCTAAAGGAAATATGAGCAATAATTCCGAAGGCATGCTTAAGCTAGTCTTTAGCACACAATCCCTAAAACTGTTGGGTGTACATATTTTGGGTGCGGATGCTGCTAACCTCATCCACCTGGCACAATCGGTTATGTCATATGACGGGGACATCCGATATTTTATCAATCACGTCATGAATTATCCTACGCTAAGCGAAGCTTATCGAATTGCAGCTTTTAACGGGGTGAACCGTGTGTACAAAGCAGGTGCCAAATATGAGAACATTCTTGAGGATAAGAATGAATAATTCATAACCGCTTCTGGATCTACGAAATGCTATACGTAGTGAATAGCCATGGGTAATCCGGCAGAATCTGTAGGAGGATTTTCGGGCAACGTCTGCATTTCTTTTTCCGTTGATTGAAGCGCAAACCAGCCTAAAACCATTGCGTCCACGATATCATCTTCGTCAACCTGGTTACGCCGATACTCCTCTTTGATATCACGGAAAAAATCATCAGCATATTCGCTTCGGTCTTTCAGCAATTTTAACCGGTGGCGCAATCCTTTTTTGGTTGCCTTCTTTTGAAGAATTGAGTTATTGCCGTTCAAAATGCGAAATAGAAGCTCGGGATGGCTTTCAAAAACTTTATCCTTCAGTTCTGCGTCACCCTGTAAAAACTGGTCAACTGTTTTGATATTCGGAGTAATATTCCAAGCCTGGGTAGAAATCTTTTTGCCCGTAATTTCGTAGCTGGTCATCGATGCTTCGGCATAGGTCGGAGAATACAAAGCCGGGCGAATGGGCGGATTAAATACACTTGCCTGATAATTAGACCCCAAGATGTCTCGGAGTTCATTATCGCACTCTCTAACATATTTCTCTTCCGTCAAACCAATCGGAACGTCAATAAAGATACGATCAAATTCTTCAAAGTATTCTTTTAACTGCTGATCTGATTCAAGCAACCAATACCCGGCGTTTTCATCATCCAAGCTAATAGCAATCCAACCCGCCCTGCAACCGTCAATTCCTAATGTTTTCAATTCAACTAAAGTTTAATTTCCTGATTCTTGTTCTTGTTCCGCTTTCTTGGCGTATTTTTTCAGTTCAATATGTAAATCATCCAACTGGTCTTCGTCCACAAAATCTGGACTGTTATCCATCAAACTCTGTGCTTTCTGGTTTTTAGGAAACGCAATGACGTCTCTAAGACTGGTTCCCCCGGAAAGGATCATCACAATTCGATCTACACCAAGTGCAATACCTCCATGAGGCGGTGCTCCGTATTTAAAGGCATCCAGCAAAAACCCAAAACGCTTTTGTGCTTCTTCTTCATCAATACCTAATAACTCAAACATGCGGGTCTGCAGTTCCCGATCGTGAATACGAATAGAACCACCCCCAATCTCGTAGCCGTTGAGTACCAAATCATAGGCGCGTGATCGAACGTTTTCAGGATCATCATCAAGCTTATCCAGATCCTCGGTCTTTGGCGCTGTAAAGGGATGATGCAAGGAATGGTACCGGTGATCCTCCTTACTGTATTCTACCAACGGGAAATCAGTCACCCACAAAAAATTATACTCATCTTCATCAATCAGATCGTGTTCTTTCCCCATCATCAGACGAAGCTGTCCCATCTGCTTATATACTTCAGGAGAAGAACCTGCAAGTATAAGTACAAGGTCGCCCATCTCTGCCTCAGATCTTTCAACCATCGCTTCAACCGTTTCGTCTTTCAGAAATTTTTCCACGCTGCATTTTACCCCATCATCTTCATTGAGTTTGATGTAAATAAGTCCTGCAGCACCGGTTTCTTGCTGTACACGCTCGGTTAGTCGGTCGATGGCTCCGCGTCCCATATCGCCTTGTTCGGGGACCGTAATTCCAAGTACGGCTCCCCCCTTCTCAACCGTATTGGAAAATATTTTAAATTCAGAGTTGGCAACAAGGTCAGAAAGGTCAGCAAACTCAAGACCAAAACGTGTGTCCGGCTTATCAGTGCCATAGGTTTTTATTGCCTGACCGTAAGTCATTCTCTCAAATGAAGTCTCGATCTCTTCCTCGACCGTATCACTCATAATTTTCTTCATAAGTCCTTCTGTGGTTTCCATCACATCTTCTTCATCCACAAAAGACATCTCTACATCAATCTGGGTAAACTCAGGCTGACGATCGGCACGTAAATCCTCATCTCTAAAACACTTAACAATTTGAAAATAACGGTCAAAGCCAGAAACCATTAACAACTGCTTGTATGTTTGGGGACTTTGAGGCAGAGCAAAAAACCGACCCGGATTTACGCGACTGGGTACCAGATAATCACGAGCACCTTCGGGCGTGCTTTTCATCAGGACCGGTGTTTCAATCTCTAAAAAATCATTGTCATAGAAGAACGAACGTGTTGACTGATAGAAATCAGAACGCATCATCATGTTATCTTGGATCTCGGGACGGCGAAGATCTAAATAACGGTATTTAAGTCGGAGCTCTTCGCTTGTATTTATACCGTCTTTAATTTCGAAGGGTGTTGTTTCAGCTTCGGAATAAATCTCAAGTTCAGTAACACGAATTTCAATACTACCCGTAGTCAATTCCGGATTAATATTTTCTTCCCCACGTTTTTCAACTACTCCTTTAATGCCAATCACGAATTCCGTTCGCAGCTCTTCAGCTTTTTCATGAAGCTGCTCATCCGTTTCATAAAAAACAATTTGCGTGATACCGCGGCGGTCGCGCAGATCAATAAATATTACCCCGCCTAAATCTCGTCGTGTTGCCACCCAGCCATTGAGCACAACTTCTTCGCCGGTGTTTTCTAATGTTAACTCAGAACAATGATGCGTTCGTTTCCAGGTCATAAATCTTTCTGCTTTCTAATAATTTCAAATCGTTTTTGAGAAGCTTTGAAAATAAGTAATATGACAACCAATCGCTTATTGTTATTTCAATTTCAGCTGACATTTCTGAATTTCAAATGCTTTGATTACTTTATGTATATATAGTACAGTCTATCAAATTAATATTATCATTGGCTGAGATGGCAAAACCAAGGCTAACCCATGGGCAAAATCTCTATTCTCATAGCAGATGATCACGAGATCATACGTTTCGGGATCAGTACATACTTGTCCTCATCAAAGGATATCGAAATTGTAGGCGAAGCTTCTACGGGAGAAGAATGCCTTGACCTATTCCGAGAAACTCATCCGGATCTCTGCATTCTTGACATTGATATGCCCGATAAAAGCGGCATTGAAACGGCAAAAGAGATCAGGGAAATGGAGGAAGAAACCAAAATTCTCATCCTCTCTATGCATATTAACAAAAATATTTTACTTGATGCCCTTGAGGCCAATGTGAATGGATATCTTTTAAAAAATACTGAAAAAGACGACTTACTACATGGCATCAGGGCCATTGCAAAAGGGCAACAGGTGTTTAGCGATCCAATTTCTGACTTAATGAAAGAGTCATTCTTACACAGGAGTAACCGATCCGGAAGTTACGACCATCAGCATATCACAGATCGCGAACAAGAAATTCTACAGCTTATTGTTGATGGTCTGACCAGCAAACAGATAGCCGAAAAACTGTATATCAGTCCTCGTACCGTCGATACCCACCGGTCTAACCTAATGGAAAAACTGGAACTCAATAATATTGCAGAACTGGTACGTTATGCCATCCAGTACAACTTGGTTTCAATTGAGTGATTTTATTTACGTATTTTTACGTAGACAAAATACCAACTTATAGCTATTGATGATGGGAGCTGTGTGAAGTAAGTTATAATTGCAAATGGGGTAATAGCCGTCTGTAGATGATATTTAGCAGTTATCTGTGACAGGATAACTGCTAATTTTTTTTATCCATTCCTTCCTCTTCAAATAATGTATTCAACAAGATCTTATGTACTATATATTTCATTAATTGTAACAACATATAGATCTGTTCATACCCTTTTCTTCACCCTATTACATTATTTTTTGATCTTATTGATCTTCTTTTTTACTTGATCAAATAAAAAATATTTCGGGTTTAGATAAAGCCCTATATACTACTAACGTTCGCATTTGTTATAGAAAATCAGTCTATGATTGATGTAATTCTTCTTCACTTATAAGTAATTATTTAGAAGCAGCCTCATTCCTATAAAGGCCAAAAAATATGTTTACCAAAGGTAAAATCAAGAAGACAAATGCGGCTATTATTATAATTTTTGTGGTGATTGCCGCTTTTACGTTTATTGCTGGGCATTACGGTACTAAAACTACTTCGGCAACTCGTGCCTACGTCACGGGTGAAGGACAATGGACAAAAGCTCAGAAAGAAGCAACGCATCAACTCATCCTATACAGTATTCATCAAGACACAAGTTATTACAACAACTTCCAGCAACAACTGAAACTACACCATAATTTTACCGAAGCACGCGAAACACTTCTCTCCGAAAACCCGGATATTTCACTAGCCACTCGAAATTTTGCGACCTCTGATCTCCATACTGATGATATTGAACTCATAATTTGGCTAACTCTTAACTTTAAAGAGTTCACTCAGTTTAAAAAGGCTTTGACTATTTGGGAAGAAGGCGATAGCTACATTAGCAAGCTAGACAGCCTAGGCTACCAAATTCATCAAACAGTACAAGATGAAGAGATGGATCAATCGCAACAATTACAATATCTGAGTAAAATCTCGTCGCTTGACAATACATTAACAAATCTCGAAACACGCTTTTCATCTGTAATGGGGGCAACTGCCCGTTGGGTTCAAACCACCGTTTTCTGGACTATAATCACCGTTGGAGCGCTACTTATTATAATTGGTTATTTATTAACCCACCGCTTTTTTAAGCAAATAAATAAACTCAACAGGCAGCTTTTCGAAAGCGAAGCCAAATTTAAAAAGGTATTAAAACATTCCCGGGATGTAATCTATCAGCTCAATTTTGATACGGCAGACTATGAGTATATGAGTCCCTATGTAGAAAAAATGCTTGGTTATAAAGCTGAAGAAATACTGAAGAGTGGTAAAGAATTTATTTTAAACCGTATCCATCCGGATGATCTCGAAAGGCTCAATCGGGAAGTTAACCAAATGGAAGGAGAGCAGTTAGAAGAACAGTTTTCTCAAACAACTGAATTCCGGATAAAAAAGAACGATGGCAGTTACGTCTGGGTAAACAATCAGCGTTCGCTTGTTAAAAACGAAGATGGTGACCCTACTGCCATAGTAGGAAGCGTCAGGGATATTTCCGATCGCAAAAAACACGAAGTCGAAATCCAAAAAGCCTTAAAAGAGAAAAAAACACTTTTAGAAGAAATCCACCATCGCGTCAAAAACAACCTTGCTGTTATTTCCAGTCTCCTGGAATTACAAAAACAAGAATCAGAGGAAGCCGTAGGCGAAGTACTTGAAAAAACTCAAACCCGCATTCAATCAATCGCAAAAATTCATGAAAAGCTGTACCAGACCGCAGATCTATCCAACATCGAAATTGATGAATACATCGAAGAGTTTACAACGGTGATCTTTAATACCTACAATATTGCTAACAGAGAGATTTCAATCAAAACAGATTTAGAATCATTTAAATTGGATATCCTCAAGGCCGTACCGCTTGGTTTGATATATAATGAGCTTTTGAATAACGCATTTAAACATGGCTTTGCAGATAAAAAAGAAGGGGAAATTTCAATTACTCTAACAAAAGAAGATAATCTGGCAACTCTAACCGTAGCAAACAACGGTAATACTTTACCCGATGATTTTTCATTTGACGAGAGCCAGTCGCTTGGTATGACATTGGTACAAACACTTACCAAACAGTTAGAGGGGAATATCAGCTTTACTCAAAATGGGAATACCGTATTTAAGATCACATTCCCGGTTACCGATACAGACTCTTCTTCAGAAATAACTTAAACAAAAATTCCTGGGACATTCGGGAAAATACCTCAGGAATTATCAAGTACCGTGGGACGGAATCGAACCGTCGACCTCCGGGTTATGAATCCGACGCTCTCACCAACTGAGCTACCACGGTATACTGATCAAATCAAGAGTTGCCAAATATAAAGCAATTCTAACTAAATATTAAGTCTTGCCTTTAACTTTTTTTTCAAACCTTCTTGTGGAAAACCGACATCTTTTTTTGAGGCTCATCGAAATCGCCTTATTTTCCAGCTTATAAATTCAAAATACATTTTAAGCACTGAATTCCGTTATTTCTCATGGCAAAGAAAATCACCGAAAGAACCGAAGATTTTTCACAATGGTATCAAGATGTAATTCGTGAAGGTAAGCTGGCCGATCACTCTCCTGTGCGTGGCTGCATGGTTATTCGTCCCAATGGCTATGCCCTTTGGGAAAACATGCAGGATTCACTGGACCAGATGTTCAAAGATACCGGCCATGAGAATGCATACTTCCCGCTATTTATTCCAAAATCTTTTTTATCGAAAGAAGCTCAGCACGTTGAAGGCTTTGCCAAAGAATGTGCAGTCGTCACCCATAGTCGTTTGCAGAGCTCTGATGACGGTGTAGAAGTTGATCCCGAATCAAAGCTGGAAGAAGAACTTATTGTTCGTCCCACTTCCGAAACGATCATCTGGGATTCGTACCGCAACTGGATTCAATCATACCGCGATCTGCCTATCCTGATCAATCAGTGGGCCAATGTTGTTCGCTGGGAAATGCGAACGCGCCTGTTTCTTCGCACTATGGAATTTCTGTGGCAAGAAGGCCATACCGCACATGCCACAAAAGAAGAAGCCGTCGAAGAAACACGGCAAATGCTGGAAGTGTACCGCACCTTTGCCGAGGAATATATGGCCATGCCGGTAAAAACAGGGGTGAAAACGGAATCAGAACGTTTTGCCGGAGCAGTAGATACGTACTGTATTGAAACGCTGTTACAGGATAACAAAGCACTGCAAGCCGGTACTTCTCACTTCCTGGGACAAAATTTCGCCAAAGCGTTTGATGTGAAATTCCAGAGTTCAGAAGGAGAACACGAATACGTGTGGGCCACCAGCTGGGGTGTTTCTACCCGACTCATTGGGGGATTGATCATGACACACTCCGACGACCAGGGCCTTGTACTGCCTCCAAAACTGGCACCGAACCAAGTTGTTATTGTGCCTATCTGGAAAAGTGATGAACAGCAAGAACAAGTGCTCGATTATTGTCAGGAAATCATGGACGAGCTACAAGCCCTTAACATCCGTTTTAAGCTGGATGACCGAGAAAATATGAGTCCGGGCTGGAAGTTTAATGAGCACGAAGCTTCGGGCATCCCCTTGCGATTAACTATTGGTCCTCGCGATCTCGAAAATAATAATGTAGAATTAGCCCGACGAGACACGTTGGACAAGAATATCGTCAGTCGAGAGGGCATTGCTCAAAAAGTTGATGAACTGCTGGATACCATCCAGGATGATCTTTATGAGTCGGCCCAAAACCGCATCCGGGAAAATACACATAGCGTTGATTCTTATGATGAGTTCAAAGAAGTGATCGAGAATGAAGGCGGCTTTGTATATGCACACTGGGACGGTACAGCCGAAACCGAAGAAAAAATAAAGGATGAAACAAAGGCAACCATCCGCTGTATCCCGCTCGAAGATGGCGAAGAGGGGAAATGTATGGTAACGGGGGAACCTTCGGAACAGAAAGTTTTATTTGCTCGTGCCTACTAAATAATGCCTATGGAGCAACCGCCCGTAGACAGCACACTTAATATTGTTGATCGATTTGCCGAGGAAGGTGCAGCGCGTCTGATTTCTGACCTCGGCAATCCTTTATTGATGCCTCCCGCCCTATTTCTGGGTACCTGTCTTCTTTTAGACCAATCACTGTTTTCAACAGTACAAATTACCGGTATCGCGGTTATTTGCTACAGCGTATTACCATTCCTGCTCACAATTTCTATGTTTCGGCGTGGAATCATCCATTCCTTGGATTTGCCACTACGGAAAACGCGAACCATACTGTATGCATTTTCCATCGTCAGCGCAGCCCTTGCTTCCCTTATTATTTATCAACTTATACCGACGCTCCACTTTTTCATTTTTGTACTTTCACTGGTAGTATTGGCTAATCTATCTATCTCTTTCCTCCTAAATCTACGGTGGAAGGTAAGCGTGCATTCTGCATCAGTTTCGGTAGCAGGTACTATATACTATCTCATATTTCTCTGGGGGATAACCGAATATCAAAACATCACATTAATTTTATCCTTAATTCACCTTTTGCTACTTTTACCTGTAATGATGTGGGCGCGGTATCATCTTAGTGTCCACTCATTAACAGAATTATTTGGCGGAGCTACTGCCGGAATTTTACTAACAATCATTGAGTTAATCATACTTACAAATATATGGTAGAGGAGACCCTTGAAGCGCCCTATTCTCATTACTTGTTTGATTCCGGGTTGAGCCAAAAAATTGACCGGCGTACTATCGAAGAAATGGAGATCGACGGGTTTACACTGATGGAAATTGCCGGTTCTTCGGCTGCAAAAATACTCCTGCAGGAAAAAGAACTAACGCACGGAGTTTATCTTTGCGGCAAAGGAAATAATGCCGGTGATGCGCTTGTCGTCGCACGATATCTTCTTCAGAACAATATCAGTTCAACAATTGTTTTTTTAAGCGGATCAGATGACCTTTCTCCTGATACTCAAAAAAATTTAGCGCTTCTAAGGAAGTTTAATTCAAACGATAAGCTGACGCTTTTCGAGGGTTGGAAACAGTTCAATTCTCCAGAAGAATTTGACTTCATTATTGATGGAATGCTCGGCACCGGTTTAAGCAGCGATGTTCGAGGTGATTATATCAAGGCAGTAGAATGGGCAAATCAACAATCAGAGCCCGTTTTCGCCATGGATATACCTACCGGTTTGCATGCTGATTCCGGTAAAATTATGGGAACTGTTATTAATGCCCATACTACATTTACTTTTGGGGGACGAAAGCTAGGACTCTACCTCGGAAATGGTCCAGAAAGCGCCGGCGCTGTTCATTACTGTGAACTTCCTTTCCCAAACCAGTATAAAGAAGATTGTAATAACTACCTTCTTGATGAAAGCTGGATTCAAGTAGCATCTCCTACTCCCGGCCAGCATAAATATAATTCCGGAGTACTATATATAATAGCCGGGTCAGAAGGATTAACGGGAGCGGCGATTATGGCAGCCCAAAGTGCCTGGGCCGAAGGATTGGGAGCGGTGATCCTAATTTGTCCTAAAGGCATACTGCCTGCATACGAGCAAACGCTACCTTCCATTATAAAAAAACCGGTAGGAAATAGAGATGACTTCTTTTTCAAAGAAGATCATACAAACCAAGTGTTAAAAATATTATCTGAAAAAGAGAGTGCCCTGCTACTTGGTCCGGGATTGGGACGAGAACAATCCACTGTTAATTTTGTACAAGAAGTACTCTCCCAAACCACTAGACCTGCCGTTATTGATGCTGATGGACTATGGTGTTTGGCTCAAATGGATGAACTTCCCGACCATGAACAGTCAGAGTGGATTTTAACTCCACATCCAGGCGAATTAAATCATTTGGTACAAAATATTGAGCTACAAAAAGAATCCCGCTTACATACTGTCAGAAAATATGCCCAAGACACCGGTGTTACATTACTTGCCAAAGGTATGCCCGCAATAGTCGGAACACCAGCCGGCAAATGCTATCTAACAAACTATGATACCAAATACTTTTCCAGAGCCGGAAGCGGCGATGTATTGGCCGGTAAAGTGAGTGCACGGTTGGCCTTGAATTATTCTCCTGCCTCAAGCTGTGCCCACGGTTTATTAAAAGGTAAACAGAAACTTCAAAATTATTTAAAGCACCATCAGGATTTGCCTGAACCAAGTGATTTTATATGAATATATCTTCCTCTATTTATTCCTTTTTATCAAAAAATAGTTACTTACTTCCTATTGGGGTAATTACTCTGACCCTTGGAATGCTTCTGCTAACATTATTGCCAGCTGATGTTATGGGCCAAAATAAACTTTGGAGCTATGACAAATTAGGTCATGCTGTGCTTTTTGGAAGCTGGTCGCTTTCGGTGGGGCTTTACTATCAAATACATAAATCGAAAACAGTAAAGCTCTGGATAATATTTGCAAGCGGTACTATTTTTGGATTGCTAATCGAAATTTTGCAATATGCGTTACCGGTAAATCGGCAAGGAGATCCTGTTGACTTCTTATTTGATCTGTTGGGGTGCTTGATAGCTGTTTGGATATTAAAAACAATTATACCAGACAAAAAAGAATCTTAGCGCCACCCTTAACCCCCTTTTAAAGGTCATTTTGGTGTTTTTTTACGACTTCAAAAAAATAATGGAATAAATTTCACTCTTTCCTGTTATTTAAGTGGAGATTAAGTAGAATAATTTGTTTACTTACAATTCCTAATACGTTTATTTCAATTTAACGCGGAGATTTTAGCATTATGGGTTCTAATAAGAGAAAAAAGCCAACGGCTGATCTTAGAAATTACTATACAATCTTTTTGCAGCTGGGCATGGTTGCTGTCCTGTTAATTTTCATTACCGCAATGAAAGTACAATTTGTAGCAGAACAACAGGATGTAGATCTGACCCAAGAGCAGGAAGTCGTCGAAATGGAGGAAGTAACACAGACGAAACAAGAAGAAAAACCACCACCCCCTCCACGTCCACAGGTACCTGTTGAAGTACCAAATGATGAAATTATCGAGGATCAGGACATTAATATTGATGCCGAAATTAACATGGATGAACCGCTTCCTGAACCGGAAGAACCTGCTGAAGAGGAAGAAGAAGGATTTCTTCGTTGCAGTAGAGAATATGCCTGAATTAAAAGGCGGTTTGGGTGCCCTGCAGAAACAAATCAATTATCCTGATATGGCTCGAAAAGCCGGTATTGAAGGACGAGTTATCATCCAGTTTATCGTAAATGAACAGGGAGAAGTTGAAGACCCCAGAGTAATTCGAGGAATTGGCGGTGGTTGTGATAAAGAAGCGTTGCGAGTTGTAAAACAAGCTAAATTTGAGCCAGGACGTCAACGTGGGAACCCCGTTCGAGTACAGTACAGCTTGCCTATTACTTTTAAGCTGCAAAATTAAGTTTTTACTACCTACGTAATTAACTAAAAAGGCCTGCTTTTCAGCAGGCCTTTTTTATTGGATGACTTATTTTATGATCGCAATTATTTCCTCCTCAATGAATATACTGCGAGTATTCTTGTTTAAAAGTTTTTAATACATCCAACAAGTTTTCATATCCAACCAGCGTTTTAGCTTTTCCAAAAGAGGTCCAACTTACTTTTTCTATATCTTCTTCAGTTTGTGGAGTAAAAGAAAGGTTCGCATCATCAGGAAATCGCATCCCAAACCAATGCGTTGTTTTGCCAAAATATACACCGTCCTGTTCATATTCGTGATAGGTGTCAGGGAGTTGAAAAACAATTTCAGGCAAAACCGATACGCCTACTTCTTCAGCAACTTCACGAACCGAACATTCCTTGACGGTTTCTCCTTCTTCCACCTTTCCTTTGGGAAGATCCCATACGCCACGGCGGAATATCAATAGTACAAATGGACTAGCGTTATCCCCTCGTTTAAAAACGACACCTCCTGCCGCTGTAACAGGCTCAATAGTAGTCATTATTCCTCTTGGTCCCCTGATCCTTCATCTTCTTTTTCTTTCTCATCAGCGTAATTTACACGTAAATTATTTAGGGTCTCCGTCAAATAACTTTTTAGCTGATCAGGAAGATTACCCTCTGTAAATTCTTCAAGCATCAACAGGGTATCGATAGCAAACTTGGCTGACTTCAAATCCCTCTCCGTACTTCCTGTTTGAGGATTTTCTAATTTCCCCATTCCCATCATGGCAATCTGCTGATGTTGTTGCACTAACATCATAAAAAGTAATTGCTGCTGTTCGTCTTCCGATAAATTATCTCCGTTATAATTTGTCTTGTCCATACCTCAAAATTTTGATTTAAAATTGACCTTAAAATAAGTTCTTTATCGTAAAGAATTAACTTTTACATACAATCTATTTTATTAGAAATAACTCTTTAAATATTGTTAACAACCAAGTACTTTAGAGGGCTTCAATCAAATATATTTAATGAATAAAGATCCATTCTTCCATGGCTGTTCTGAAACCATTTAAAGCTTGGCATCCTGTCCCGGAAAACGTAGAACAAATTGCTTGTGTTCCCTACGATGTTATAAGCGTCAAGGAAGCACGTTCTCTTTCCAAGGGCAATCCCCAAAGTTTCCTTCATGTTGTTCGTCCGGAAATTGATTTGCCGGAAGGGACTGATCCCCACGACGATGAAGTATACGACAAAGGAGCTGAAAACCTGAACAAATTCCTGAAGAACGGTACACTCCAACAGGAAAATGAACCGCAAATTTATGTATACCAATTGATACGGAACGGACGACCTCAAACCGGTATTTTTGCGTGCGTTTCAGTAGAAGACTATGACAATGAAGTAATACTTAAACACGAACTAACAAGACCCGCCAAAGAAGACGACCGTACACGACACATCCTAACGCAACAGGCTCACGCCGAACCGGTGATGATGACCTATAAGGATGATCAGAAAACGGTAGAGCTTATAAACGAAACTATAGAGGAAGATCCTCTTTTTGAATTCAAAGCTTCTGATGGAGTTATTCATAAATTATGGAGAGCGAATAAAACCGAAGCATTTGTTGAAGCATTTAAATCGATCTCTCACCTGTATATAGCTGATGGCCATCACCGGTGCAAAAGTGCCTCCCGGGCAGCGGAACAGAAGCGAAAGAACAATCCAGATCATACCGATAATGAAGAATATAATTTCTTCCCTGCCGTGATTTTTCCCATGTCAAACATGAATATTCTACCTTATAACCGCGTTGTTCATACTATCCCCGACAATTTTTTGAGCACATTGAAGGATAAATTTAGTTTGACACCTGGTGCTAATCCCAACCCCACCAAAAAAGGAACCATTAGTATTTATATTGACGGAAACTGGCACGGCATGGAACTTCCGCTAGATAAAAACCCCAACAGTGTTCAAAAACTTGATGTACATAGACTACAAGAGTTTGTACTTTCTCCTTTGTTAGATATAGATGATCCTCGTCGTAACAAAAACATTTCGTTTGTTGGAGGAATACGAGGTACTGAAGAATTGGAAAATCTTGTAGATAATGGGACGGCCGATCTGGCTATCAGCATGTTTGCTACAAGTATCGAAGAACTGGTAAAAGTATCTGATGAAGGCCGACTGATGCCTCCAAAGTCAACTTGGTTTGAGCCAAAACTACGATCGGGACTACTCGTTCACACTTTTTAATTACAACATTCTATCTTATTAACCTATGAAACGCGTACACAATTTTAGTGCAGGTCCGGCAACGCTTCCACTCGAAGTATTAGAAAAAGCCCAAGATGAACTTACTGATTTCCAAAATATGGGAAGATCGGTGATGGAAATCAGCCACCGAAGTGCCCAATACACAGAGATCGACCGACAAGCAAAAGCTCGTCTACGAGACCTGCTTGACCTTGGCGATAATTTTGAGATCATGTTCTTGCAAGGGGGTGCCAGTTCACAATTTATGATGGCTCCATTTAATTTTTTAGATGAAAATCAGACAGCCGATTATATTGACACGGGACGGTGGTCAAACAAGGCGATTAAAGAGGCTAAACTTTTTGGCGATGTTCATCGCCCTTACAGCAGTAGCGAAACCGGTTATGACCGAGTGCCGGTAAACAATGATGAGCTGAACTTTAGTGACGATCCTGTGTATGTTCATTTTACTTCGAACAATACTGTTGCAGGCACTCAGTTTCCCGAAGAACCAGAAACTGATGGAGTACCCCTGGTTTGTGACGCCTCTTCAGACTTTCTTTCCAAACCCATAGATGTATCCCGTTATGGAATCATTTATGCCGGTGCTCAGAAAAATATTGGACCCGCCGGAGTAACAGTTGTTATCATTCGCAAAGATTTCTTGAAGAAGGCAAACTCCAAAGACGTACCAACCATTCTGCAATATCAAACGCACGCAGAAAAAATATTCAATACTCCTCCGGTTTTTAACGTATATATGGTTAATCTCGTGTTGGAATGGATTCAGGATAAGGGCGGCCTGGAGTACTTCAAATCCTTCAATGAAAAGAAAGCCAAACTGCTTTACGATGAAATTGATCGGGATAACTTTTATCGCGGCGCCGTAGAAAAAAATTCTCGCTCACTGATGAACGCCACTTTTCGACTTCCATCCGAAGAACTCGAAGCTAAGTTCTTATCAGAAGCCGAAGATCAGGACCTTTATACGTTAAAAGGACATCGCAGTGTAGGTGGAATCAGAGCCAGCATGTATAATGCATGTCCAATGGAAAGCGTGCAAGCACTGGTAAGCTTCATGAAAACATTTAGGAAAGAGAATGGATAAAATCTCCTGAAGTTACATCAGTCCAAATACAGTTAGAAAATGATCAATTGTATTTGGCACGAAAATCAATAAATAAACAATCCCCCAAAGGGCCCCAGCAAGATGGGCTTCGTGGTTTATCTTTCCTCGTTCCTGTTTGCTGGCGTACATGCTGTAGAATAAGTAGAGGATTGCAAAAACAAATGCCGGGATTGGAATAGGTATCAGCATCAAATAAATTTTTTCCATTGGAAAAAGAAAAATAAAGGCGAAAAGAACTGATCCTACCGCCCCTGATGCTCCTAATGTAGCATAGTTTGGATTGTCCTTATACTTTATAAGTGAAGGAATCCCGGCTACAATAAGTCCCGTTAAGTATAATCCCAAGAAATAGCCGCCACCTAATATTCGTTCCATTATGGTTCCAAAGAAGTACAGGGTGAACATATTTACAAAAAGGTGCCCAAAATTAGCATGTAAAAATCCTGATGTGATCAATTCATACCAGCTATTTTCTCTGACGGTGCGGTAAGGTTTTAAATATCCGGTCTCAATAAGTTTGGGATACAGATACAGTGCACCCAACGATATAACCACGTTGGCAACAACTAAATAAAATGTAGCGGGATTGCTTGCTATATAATCTTCCATATACTCTTATTTATGATCATCGAAGATAGACAAGAGCCCGTTCGATCTCCAATTTAATTTTACTCAGGGTTGCTATCAAAGCCTCATAGTAGTTATATTTGATCATCTTTAAAGCCGATGTAGCTCAGGGGTAGAGCGATTCTCTCGTAAAGAATAGGTCGCTGGTTCGAATCCAGTCATCGGCTCTCTTTTCTACTCAAATAATCCTCTCCAAGCATCGGGGCATCGCCTCGTGTTTCCCTACTTTTACACATTGATACGAAACAAAACAAGCTTAAATCGGTTGCTAAATGTGACTTGGTTTTATTATAAGAACTATGGATTTTTGTATCCTGTAAAAATATATTATTCCATACTCTAAACATCAGCCATAAATATCTTGCGATATCTTCCCTTACTTTTATTAGTGATCAGTTTGTTTATTAGTTCTTGCGGTACAACCTCCCGTTTTGGTAAAACGGATGATGCTCCCAAATCCAGTGAAGCAGGTGAAAAAATTGAGGAAGGGGTGGCAAGTTGGTATGGACCAAACTTTGATGGTAAATTAACAGCTAACGGTGAAATTTATGATATGTATGGCCTTACGGCTGCTCACCGTACCCTCCCATTTAATTCCATTGTCCAAGTTACCAACCTGAACAATGGAAAATCTGTAACAGTTCGCATCAACGATCGGGGGCCCTATGCTAAAAATCGCATCATCGACTTATCTAAAAAAGCTGCTGATAAAATCGATATGTTGGGATCGGGTACAGCCCCGGTGGAATTAATTCTGTTAGAGGGCGATCTCAAAAACTCAAGAGTGACTAATCTGAAAGTGCCTACCTATACTGTGCAGCTCGCCTCATTTAACCATGAGCATAAAGCACGATCTCACGCTAAAAAAATCCGTGGAGCCCGAGTCGAAAAAATAAATTTATCCAGTAAAACAGTATACCGGGTGTATCATGGTATTTATACCGATAAAAATAATGCCCGAGCAAAACAGCGGCAACTCAAAAGACAGGGTTTTAGTGGTTACGTAAAACAGATAGAAAATTAATTTCAAAATTTTTGTTTCTGTTGGAATGTATTGAGTACATTTTTTGGTTGTAGCATCAGCTTTAATCCCATACAACACATACAGATGAAGAAAAAAATTATTGTCATTGGCAGCGGCTTTGGCGGACTTGCTACAGCATCTCGACTATTATCACAAGGACATGAAGTTGAAGTTTTTGAAAAAAGAGATAAACCCGGCGGACGTGCATATGTTTATGAAATGGACGGCTTTAAATTTGACGGCGGCCCTACAGTTATAACAGCTCCTTTTTTATTTGATGAAATTTTTGAAGCAGCCGGTAAAAATCGGGAAGATTATTTTGAATTAGTTCCCTGTGATCCCTTTTATCGCATATTTAATGAAGAAGGAGAGAAATTTGACTATAACGGAGATCACGATTTTGTTTTAAACGAAATTGAGCAGTGGAACCCTGCCGATAAGGAAGGCTACACCAAGTTTCTCAAAACTACCAAAGCCATTTTCAATAAAGGATTTGTTGAACTGGCCGATCAGCCGTTTTTAAACCTATGGGACATGATTAAAGTAGTACCCGATCTAATCAGGCTACAATCCCATAAAACAGTTTACAAATATATCGCACAGTTTATTGACAATGATTTCTTGCGTAAGGTGTTCTCTTTTCACCCCCTGTTGGTTGGTGGAAACCCCTTTGATACAACATCGATTTATGCGATGATCCATTACCTGGAACGCGAATGGGGCGTACATTACGCTATGGGTGGCACCGGTTCAATCGTAAATGCTTTCGCTCAGCTAATTGAAGAACAAGGCGGAAAAATTCATTATAACGCTGAAGTCGATGAAATAACTATAACCAACGGCAAAGCGAATGGTATTCGACTTATCGACGGTAGCGAATATTCAGCAGATCAAGTGGTATCAAATGCTGATGTCGCCTTTACGTATCGTAATATGATCCCCGAAAGCAAACGAACTACCTGGACCAATCGTAAAATTGAACGGACCAAATACAGCATGTCGCTTTTTGTTATCTATTTTGGCACAAAGAAGCGATACCTGGATTCCGAACTGGAACACCACAATATTATTTTGGGCGAACGGTACGAAGAGTTGCTGGCTGACATATTTCATGATAAAAAGTTGGCCGAGGATTTTTCACTGTATCTGCACATGCCCACAAAGACCGATCCCTCTCTTGCTCCCGAAGGCTGCGAAGGATTTTATGTTCTCTCTCCTGTTCCCCATTTAGACAGTGATACCGACTGGAATGAAAAAGCAAAACCGTATCGCGATGCCATTATTTCATTCCTCGAAGAAAATTACCTGCCAAACCTGGAAGAAAATATTGTAGTTGAACACCACATTGACCCCCTGCATTTTCAGGATACGCTCAATAGTTTCAAGGGATCAGCATTTTCGGTAGAACCTATTCTTACCCAATCGGCTTGGTTTCGACCTCACAATAAATCCGAAGATGTAGATGACCTCTTTTTCGTTGGAGCCGGCACCCATCCAGGTGCAGGTTTGCCCGGCGTACTTTCGTCTGCAAAAATAGCTGAAGATCTAATTTGCAAACAGGAAAATTAAGATAGAGTTGCAATAAAAAAGTCCCGAACACTCTTCAGTGCCCGGGAACTTAGTTCGCTTAAAACCTACTGAATCTTTATAAAGGTAGATTATCGTGCTTCTTCTGAGGCACTTGATCTACTTTATTTTCAGAAACCTCCAGAGCGCGAATTAACTTTTCGCGAGTTTCACTGGGTAGGATTACGTTATCAATAAATCCACGTTCGGCAGCTTTGTATGGATGCGCAAACTCTTCTTTATAATAATCAATCAGTTCCTGCTCTTTAGCTTCAGGATCGTCAGCAGCGGCAATCTCTTTCCGGAAGATAATCTCAACTGCTCCCTTTGGTCCCATCACCGCAATTTCGGCTGTTGGCCAAGCAACGTTATAATCCGCACGAATATGTTTGGAATTCATCACATCATAAGCGCCACCGTATGCCTTACGTGTAATAACGGTCATCTTTGGTACGGTTGCCTCACAAAAAGCATATAACAGCTTGGCACCGTGCTTAATAATACCGCCCCACTCCTGATCAGTACCTGGCAAAAATCCGGGGACGTCTTCAAAGGTTATCAATGGAATATTAAAGGCATCACAAAAACGCACAAATCGAGCACCCTTCAGCGATGCATCAATATCGAGCACTCCGGCCAGCGACAGTGGTTGATTGGCAACAACGCCAACACTGCGTCCGTCGATTCTAGCAAAACCCACCACAATGTTAGTAGCATAATGCTCGTGAACTTCCATAAACGAATCTTTGTCTACGATTCCCTCAATTACTTCTTTTATGTCGTAAGGCTTATTGGGATTATCAGGTACAATATCATCAAGCTTTTTAGCTTTTGCTGAATCAGGATCTTTGGATTCTTCTCGCGGAGGTTTCTCCTCACAATTTTGTGGCACATAGGTTAAAAGCTCGCGAAGTTGCTGCAGGCATATAGCATCATTTTCTTCCGTAAAATGGGCAACACCTGATTTTGATCCGTGGGCACTGGCACCGCCCAGCTCTTCGGAGGTTACCTCTTCGTGCGTCACGGTTTTAACAACATTCGGACCGGTAACAAACATATAGCTGGTATTTTTAACCATAAATACAAAATCGGTCAAGGCTGGGCTATAAACTGCCCCGCCGGCGCAAGGTCCCATCACCGCTGAAAATTGGGGCACTACACCCGATGCCATACTGTTGCGCCAGAAGACTTCGGCATAACCGCCCAGCGACGATACGCCCTCCTGAATCCGCGCGCCGCCAGAATCATTGAGTCCAATAATAGGCACGCCATTTTTCATCGCCATATCCATTACCTTGCAGATCTTTTCAGCATGGGTCTCCGACAGCGATCCTCCAAAGACAGTAAAATCCTGACTAAAGACATAGATGGGGCGGCCGTGGACCTTTCCAAATCCGGTAACGACTCCATCGCCGTCTATTCTTTTATCTTCGAGACCAAATTTGTGACTGCGATGTTTTACAAAAGGATCGATTTCTTCAAAAGATCCCTTATCCAATAAAATATCAATACGCTCGCGCGCCGTCAGCTTTCCCTTGTCATGCTGTTTTTTAATTCGTTCTTCGCCTCCACCCTTTTGCGCATCTTTACGTTTTTGTTTCAGTCGCTCTACCTTTTTATCCGATTTATCCGAAGCCATTTAATTTTCTTGTTTATTGCGATTTTGTTTTTCCAAAAAGTAACTCTGCAACCGATCGGTAAAATCAACCGCCGTCTCAGAGTACATATCAACTAAGTTGCGTTTAAAAATATCCTTCTCGATATACTTACTAACATCACGCCAGCTATCATAGGCGGCAATATCTTCAATCGCCTGATCAAAAGCACGATCAGAACCACGAAAAATCTCTTCCACAAACAGTTCCTCCTCATCCGATAACATGTCACGGAGATTCTTTATTTCCTCATCCGAAGCATCTTCCTTTGTTAGGTCAATAATAGGTTCATCAATAAATCCATCCTCATCAACTTTCTCATCTTCTTCAGCCCCGTACTCTTTTTTATACTCTTCGATCTCCTCCTCACTCATGTAGCGCATCCACATAGGTGTTGCTTCTTCAGATCCGGAGTTATTCTCGTCGTCTTTTTCTGATTCTTCTTTTACCTCGGTAGAAGAAATATTTTTATCTGGTGAAGAATCCTCTTGTTGCTCATCTCCTATCTTTTCGAAATCATTTTTTTTCTCTTTCTCCTCATCATCCCTATCTTCAGCACTTTGCTGACTTTCGGATGTTATTTCTTGCTCCTCCTCTTCCTCTATTTCATCCTCGAAAACAGTGTTCAAGGAATCATCCTCTTTATCTTCCACCTCTTCTGTTTCATCGGAAGTTTCCTGCTGTTCTTCGGGTTGCAATTCCTGAAGCTCAGCATCTTCGGTTTGATGTACTGATTCATCCTTATCTTTTAAAGCTACAGGCTGGGAATCAGCATTACCGTTTTCATTTTCAGAAGGGGGTTGATCTGTAAAAAGCGAGGATTGCTCATCTTCATACCCATCAAAGTCCAATAGTTCGGGTGATGAAAGTACTTCGATAAATTCGGCTCGACTTAAAACTGTGTTCATCAGGTCAAACTTTCGGGCAATTCGTGGCATCTTTTTATCCTCAAAAAACAGTCGCAACAAATTGGTATCAATGCCATCATCCAGCAGTTGGAAAAGAGGTTCTAACAT
>P_1C_Sed_2_UnCtyDRAFT_1000048_pt1 | contig 32792 bp, 33 predicted proteins | sample Pon1CUnioCityCA_4_FD_10229 | JGI IMG/M metagenome (IMG submission 10229) | reverse complement strand
GCGCTCACCGGAACCCCCCGCTGCTTGGCGCAGCGGATTTCCCGCAGGGATTCCCGGGTGCTGACATGGGCAATATGCACCGGCGTTTGGGTCAACTCGGCCATGGCAATATCGCGCATGACCATCACGGTCTCCGCGGCGTTGGGAATCCCGGAAAGCCCCAGGCGCGTTGCTGAACTCCCCTCGTTCATGGCCCCCTGGGAAAGGGATAATTCCTCGCAATGCGAAATCACCCGGATCCCTACACTGCTTGCATATTCAAGGGCCCGACGCATCAAGCGCGCGTTGACGACCGGGCGCCCGTCATCAGTAACACCGATCGCACCCGCGGCTTTGAGGTAGCCATATTCAGAAAGGGACTCGCCCTGCAACCCCTTGCTGAGTGCCGCAACCGGAAAAACACGGACAGAGCCAAACCGTTTGGCCTCATTGACGATATAAGCGGTAACTTCACGGGAATCATTGACCGGCCGTGTATTGGGCATGCAGCAAACGCTGGTGAACCCGCCGGCAGCCGCCGCTTTGATACCGGTTTCAATAGATTCCTTGTATTCCTCGCCCGGCTCCCGGAGGTGGACATGCATATCAATCAGGCCGGGGGTGAGGATGCAGCCGGCGGCATTGATTACCCGATCCGCATCATGTTCTGCAAACGGTGCGCCTGAAGCGTTTTTATCGGTTATCGCGGCAATGGCATCGTTTTCCACAAAAACGTCCAAAATGCCATCCAAATTACCGGGATCAAGCACCCGTGCGTTTTTAATCATTATCCGCATTGCGAACACCTCCTCCCAGCAGGTACAACAAGGCCATCCGGAGCGCCACCCCATTAGCAACCTGATCAAGGATTACCGAGTAGGGCCCGTCCGCAACCTCCGGGGAAATCTCAACGCCCCGGTTCATGGGGCCGGGATGCATGATGAGAACTTCCGGCCCGACATTTTTCAAGCGCTCGGCATTCAGCCCGTAACGCTTTGCGTACTCTCTCTCAGAGGGAAACAAGAAGCTGTTCTGACGTTCCTTCTGGATTCTGAGCATCATAATAACATCCGCCCCGTCAATGGCTTCATCGGTATCATGGCTGACCCGGGCGCCAAGTGTCTCCACCCCCCGGGGAATCATTGTGGGCGGCCCGGCCAGGCAAACTTCGGCGCCCATTTTCGTAAAACCCGCCACATTCGAACGGGCCACGCGGCTGTGGGCGATATCGCCGATGATCGCGACCTTTAGTCCCGCGAGGCGTTTTTTGGCCTCCCGAACGGTCATCATGTCCAGTAATGCCTGGGTTGGATGGGCATGCATGCCGTCACCGGCATTAATAATGGCGCAGGGCAGATTTCTGGCCAGCAGATACGGGGCCCCGGCACAGGCATGACGGATGACAATGATATCCGGATTCATGGCCTCAAGGTTGCGGGCCGTATCAACAAGCGTCTCTCCCTTGACCATGCTGCTGGAACTGGCGGTTATGCCGATGGCATCCGCAGACAAACGCTTTGCAGCGATGTCAAAAGATATACGGGTCCTTGTGCTCGGCTCGTGAAAAAAAAGAATCACTGTTTTGCCCCGAAGGGTGGGAACTTTTTTAATCGGCCGGCGGGAGATCTCCTTTAAGCCGTCTGCGGTATCAAGAATGGATTGGATCTCATCAACGGAAAGGGAGTCCATGTCCAAGATATCTTTTCCTGACACGCCCATGGCTACACTCCTCACTTATTTAAGCAGTTCTCCGATTCTACCCCACCTGACATCGAAATCATCGCTGTCCCAGGACCAGTATATAATAAAGGCCTCACCTTTGATTGCCGATTCATCTACAAATCCCCAGAAACGGCTGTCATAGCTGTTATCCCGGTTATCGCCCATTACAAAATAAGAATCTCCGGGAACAGTTGTCGGTCCGAAGTTGTCCCGGGGCGTCACCCCGGAAGGTACCATGTTGGAATCGGTATGCACCCCGTATTTGGTATTCAAGGGCTTGCCATTGATAAACACCTGCTTACTGTGAATCGCCACTGTATCGCCCGGCAGGCCGATAACGCGTTTGATATAGTCCTTGTCCGGCTCCTTGGGATATTCAAAGACGATAATATCACCGCGCTCCGGTTCTCCCAGAGGAATGATCGTGGTACGCAGATACGGGAGTTTCACGCCGTAAATAAACTTGTTGACCAGTATGTGGTCGCCTATCTGCAAGGTCGGCTGCATGGAGCCGGATGGAATTTTAAACGCCTGCACCACAAAAGTCCGGATAAAAAGGGCAAGGACAACGGCAATCAGTATGGCCTCAATATTTTCCCGGAGCTTCCCCTTCTTGCGTGGCAGACGACTTTTATCGGTTGGATCTGTTTTACTGTTTGATTTGCTTGTTATAATCACCGGTTTTTACCTGCATTCACTTGCACGCCCCCCGCTTTTCAATTGACCGGAAGCGTAAACTGAGGTTCACCAAGGAGAAACTCCCCGTTTTCAATCCATTTTTTAAGTCGCCTGGAAATCTCCCGTGCCTTTACCACGCTGGAGAGCGGAACCGTTGGCACCTCTTTGTCGTTTACCCGGATCACCCCGCTTTTTAACTCCGCGTAACTGACATACCCATAATTGCGGTCCACCCCATTGCAGTAATCATTGCCGTAATCCACCACCTGGGTGTAGATATCCGAATCGGAGACAGCCGTATATTGCGCCATTTCTTCGTTTAACAGGGGAATGGGGACTCCGATCCCCACTGCCAGGGATACGCCATACCCTTGAATACTCACGCCCACGATCCAGTCCGGCGACATTTGCTTGAGATCTCCCATGACCCACATGGTGCCGGCAGGCGTCATTGGAACCCCGTTTTTTGATCGCGCTCCCCCTGGTTTATGCTGGGTGCCGTGCCAGGTAACATAGCCGATGCCATCGCCCAGAAAAATACGGGTACCCAGCCCGATGGTCTTATAATACGGATCGTTAAACAGCGGGCTGAGCTGACCGGAAGTTGAGTAATTGGCATTGGCGGCCTTGGGCTTAAGCGTGCCCAGATACGTATAAATGGTTTTATTGGTCAGGTTGATGGCGCAGTTGTAATTCTGGTATCCATTTCTGGGGTTGCAAAGGGTGGCCTGGGGCAATTGATCCAGCGTTACCGACTTTTCCACTTCCCGGTTGGGGTAGCAGGAGGTGCCGTAACCCGTTGCGCGCAGATGGACCGTACGGCCCGCCACCAGGTCTTGAATCACGTGGCCGCCGCCGTAATTGAATTCACCCGGCCATACTTTGTTCAACGGGTCCTCCTCACACGGCTCGGTCGCCCCGAGAAAACAATCAATGGCAGCCAGGCCCCCGTAAGCGGGCACATTGTTGAGCCAAACCTTGGAGGCCTTGATGGTGGGAACACTCTGGCCGAAATTGATAAAAACGCCGGATGAGCACATGGGGGCAAACGTCCCCGTGGTCACCACGTCCACACTCCGGGCCGCTTCGACCGCGCCTTTTTCGTTGACGATATCGATGATTTCCTCGGCCGTGGCCACCACCACGTCACCGGAGCGAATTTTTTCATTTATTTCGGCATAAGTTTTATTTACGCGATACGCCGCCATATTTAATATCCTTCCAGAGCATAGCCGGAGTTTTATTGTCAAGCGCTTTGATATGACCCTCAATTATCGAGAGATTTTATATTTTCCAATTTTGCGGTAATATTGTTTTTGATCCAATCGGCATCCCACCACTCCGTCGGATTGACATATACATGATCGATAAACATGCCGAAGTGCAAATGATCGCCCCCTGCAAGACCCGTGATGCCCGTATTGCCGATGATCTCATTTTTGGCCACCACATCACCGGTCCCGACACTGAGGCGGCTCAAATGCGAATATACGCTGAACAAGCCAAAGCCGTGATCAATCATTATGGTATTACCGTAAATGCCGATCTCTCCGGCAAAGGCCACTTTACCGGCATTTGCAGCCGGAACCGGGGCATGCTGCACGGAGGCCAGATCAATGCCCATATGAACTGCCCGGTCAATGACCGCGCCATTGTGCTGATAGACCCGATGGTCCGCAAAACTGGCTCTTCGGGCGGAATTGGGTAAGCGCCCGAATGCGCCCTGCCAGAAAAATTTGTTTTCCGTGTCCTGACCAACGGATAAAATGCGCTGGTTGTTTTTCTTACGCAGCGTTTGGTTAACATAGAGAAATTGATCAATCAAGGAGGGGTCCTGGAGTTCTTCCATAGAAGACGCAAACTCCGGCATTTTCCATTCGAGAAACCGGTCGGATATTGCGAGCACATCCTTGTTAAACCGTTTTTCGCGAATAAAGTGGTAAAACCCGCTCTGCGAGGCATTGCCCGCTGCATCCACGGCCTTTACGTAAATATTGGTACCCTTGCCCTGGTCGTAGCGCAAGGCAAAGAGGGCAACGTAGATGGCCTCATCATCGAAATACCCCGAATGACCCGGAAAAAATTCCTCGCCGACATACACCCCGCTTTTATCACAGGACTCGGACAAACGGTAGATCACCAGTCCGGCTCCCCCCGAACTGACGTTGTGCTGACGGCTCAAAACTGCCAGGCCAGGCGGCTGGGTATCAAAAACGATTTCTTTTTCAATATAGGTTCGATTGCCCTTCCACCAGTCACGCCAGGAATTGTCCCATGCGGCCAGCCGCAAAACTGCATCGCCGTCTGTCAGCCCGAGCTTTTGGGCGTCAATTGAAAAGTTGAACGGCACCGGCTTTTCGGGCATCCCGGGCTTGGTTTCGGCTTTGGCGAAGGTTTCTTCAAACAGGAGCGTTTCTTCACCATCCTGGATCAAGCCAACCCAAAGTTTTCGCACGCCGCTGCGATTGTCCTGAATTGTTCCTGAAACCTCTGTGACTTCCCCCAGGACCTGTTTTTCCAGATCCAGACGAATGTCCGGGCCCCTGCCTTCGAACTTGGTCCACAACAGCCAGCCACCCGAGCCGACGACAACAATGCAGAGCAGAACAATCAATAAAAATTTCAGACTTTTTCCCTTTTCTTTGCGCTTAAATCCCATTGCCGCAGTATCCCCCCTATTTGCATCCAAAAAATTATGTTTTCTTAACAGCTATGCCCGCGCTAAGCAAGATCTTATTTTCCCGTCTTGACTTTTCGTAAACCTCGGGATAACAGAGGCTTGATACTAATCCGAACAAACGGCAGAGAGGCGTAACCATGACAACACCTGTCAAAATCAAAGGATTTTCAATCGGCGGAGACCAGCCCTTCGCACTGATTTCAGGTCCCTGCGTAATTGAAGACAGTGATGCGGCCTATCAGATTGCAAGCTATCTCCGGCAATTGACCGATAAACTCAATATCCCGTATATTTTCAAGGCCTCGTATGACAAAGCCAACCGGACTTCAATCAATGCTTACCGGGGTCCGGGCCTTGAAGCGGGCCTTCAGGTTTTATCCCGTATCCGAAGCGAGCTGGATGTTCCGGTGCTCTCCGACATCCACCAGATAAGCGAGGTCGGACCGGCCAGCCAGGTTCTTGACGTCGTCCAGATACCGGCCTTCCTCTGCCGCCAGACGGATCTGCTTGTCGAGGCCGCCGGAACAGGTAAGCCCATCAACATTAAAAAGGGGCAGTTTCTCTCCCCCTGGGATATGGCCCACGGAGTTGAAAAGATCCGTTCATCCGGTAACAATCAGATCATGCTGACGGAAAGAGGCGCCATGTTTGGATATAACAACCTCGTAACCGATTTTCGCAGTATCCCGATCATGCAGGATACCGGCTGCCCGGTGATCTTTGACGCCACCCACAGCGTTCAACTCCCCGGCGGCGCCGGCGCATCTTCGGCCGGACAGCGAAAATTCGCTCCCCTTCTGGCTAAAGCCGCCATTGCGGCAGGCGCCAACGCCATCTTCCTGGAAGTACACCCGGATCCCGATAAAGCGCTCTCAGACGGTCCGAACGCCATGCGGCTCGATACAGTGGAAGCCCTGTTGCTGCAGCTGAAAAAAATTCAACAAGCGACTAAATAGCGACTAAATAGCGACTAAATAGCGACTAAATAAAGATGAGATGCTTGACAAATGCAAACCCGATTGGAACATATTAATCTCCTTTTGATGGATGTTGACGGGGTCTTAACTGACGGAACGCTCGCCTATACCGACAATCAGACTGAAACCAAGGTTTTTCACGCAAGGGACGGACTGGGCATCAGGATGCTGCATAAAAACAACATTCGGACGGGCGTTGTCACCGGCCGGGCATCCCCGGCCCTGCTGCGCCGATGCCGGGAGTTGGGCATCAAGCTTGTTTTTGACAATGTTGCGGACAAAGGCAGCGTTCTGGGCCCGATTCTTCAGCAAACCGGATGCCGGGTCAGCGAGGTCGCCTTTATCGGTGATGATCTACCGGACCTGCCACTTTTTTCAAAGGTTGCACTGAGCATTGCGGTGGCGGACGCCCATGAGCTGGTTCGCCGGCAGGCGGACATCATAACGCAGCAAACCGGCGGCCATGGAGCGGTGCGCGAGATCTGCGAAATGATACTCCAATCCAAAGGCCTCTGGCAGGATCAGCTGAACCAATGGATAATAACTCATTGAGGCATAAAGCAGCCACAAAATATACCCTGTTAAGCACTTTTTTGCTCTTGCTGGCTGTGTTGCTGTTTTTTTTTCTGAAGCACGCAACAGAACCGCCGGACCTGGAAAAGCCGCCGGCACCCGGTCAATCCGAGGCGGAACTGTCCATTAACCGCTTCCGGCATACCGCTACCCGGCAAGGCCGCACCGAGTGGACCCTGGAAGCCGACTCGGCCGAATATTTCTCTGATAGCCGGGTTCGCCTCAAATCCATAGCTTTAACCTTTTTTCCGTCATCCGATCAACCGGAAACCCATTTAACCGCTGAGAAAGGCTTGTTGGACTTAAAGACGCATGACATGGATATTTCCGGCAATATCATTGTCGAGAACCGCAGATATCGACTGGAAACCGAAATCTTGCATTACTGCCACGAGTCGCATATAATAGCGACAAAAACACCGGCCCATATTGAAGGGCAGACGCTTGCGCTCAATGCGGACACCATGACTTTTAACCTGAAAAGTGGAAAAATGGAATGCCTCGGTGATGTGAAAGGGACCTTAAGTGGCCAAAATAATTTCAATGATTTTAGATAGACGCATCCTTGCCGGCCTGCTGCTCGCCTGCTTCTGCCTGATAGCCGGGGGCTCTGCCGCAACTGACGGATCCGCTGACGGCCCGGGGCCGCCGGCTGGGAATAATAGAATTCACATTCGCGCGGATAAACTTGTATCCCTGCGCAATTCCAATTATATTCAATTTACAGGGGACGTGGATGTCGCGTTGGAAAATACGCGCATTCAGTCCGCGGCATTAAAGGTTTTTTTCAAGCAGGCACCATCGGGGGATGCTCCGGCCACCGAGAACAATATTGAAAAAATTGTGGCAAATGGGAATGTGCGTATAAATATGGGCAACCGCAAGGCCACATCCGGAAAGGCGGTCTACCAAACAGATACCCAAATATTGGTTTTAACCGGCAAAGACGTAACAATTTCGAGTGAAAACAACTCGATTACCGGCAGTCAAATCACCTTTGACCAAAGATCCGGAGAAATAATCGTTGACGGCGACGGGGGTCAACGCGTAAATGCGGTAATTCATCAAAACAATGGGAACATACTGAACCCTCAAACGGAAGAAGAAAGCCCCTGAACCGGCGATGACTGTTCTCTCGTTGAAGACACTGGAAAAAATCTATAACGGCAGGCGGGTTGTTGATTCCGTGGACCTTGCGATTCAAAGCGGCAGTGTGGTCGGCCTCCTGGGACCCAACGGTGCGGGAAAAACAACCACTTTTTACATGACGGTGGGTATTATTCAGCCTGAAAAGGGCCATGTATACGTTAATACTGAAGAAATTACGCCTTACCCCATGTATCTGCGGGCCCGCAAAGGGATTGGCTACCTGCCGCAGGAGCCATCGGTTTTCCCTAAATTGACGGTTTATCAAAATATCATGGTGATTCTGGAAACTTTAGCCTTAAACAAATATGAACAAAAACAAAAGGCTGAAACCCTTTTGGACGAACTGGGCATTTTGCGGCTGAGCAAGCAGAAAGCCGGACAACTATCCGGCGGGGAACGGCGGCGGCTGGAAATTTCAAGAGCTCTGGCGACAGGCCCGAGCTTCATTCTCCTGGATGAGCCGTTTGCCGGCATCGATCCACTGGCGGTTATTGACATTCAAAATATTATCCGCCATTTATCCCATAGAAACATCGGGGTGCTGATCTCGGATCACAATGTCCGGGAAACCCTGGGCGTTTGTGACCAGGCCTATATTTTAAATAACGGCCGGATTATCGAATCCGGCAGCCCGGAAACCATTGCCGCCAGTCCCACAGCAAGACAAATTTATTTGGGAGACCAATTTAGACTCTGATTATGGCATTAGAACTCCAACAAAATCTTCGTCTGCAACAGCAGCTGGTCATGACCCCACAGCTGCAGATGGCAATCAAATTGCTCCAGGTCTCGCGTATGGAGCTGGTTGAAATGATCCAGCAGGAGCTTGAAACCAACCCGACCCTGGAGGAGGCACAGGAGACCGACGCCGAACAACCGGAAGAGCCTCAAGCAACCGAGGAGCAAACAACCCAGGAAGTCACCATCGAGGAAAAATTCGATGATTTTGCCGACTGGCAGAACTACATGGACGAGTTCAATTCCACCGGCAAAATACACATGGAAACCGAGAAAAAGGAATCGCCGGATTACGAAGCATTTACCGCAAGCAAATCCTCCCTTTCCGATCATTTGCGCTGGCAGCTCTTAATGACGCTGCCCACAGAGGAGGAGGAAACCATTGGCAGCTATATCATTGGCTGCATTGACGAAGATGGCTACCTGGACACCAGTGCCGGGGAGATCGCAGCGTTGGCCGGAACATCTGTCGAAAAGGTCGAAGATGTCTTATCTGTAATGCAGACATTTGATCCGCCGGGCATTTGTTCCAGGGATTTGAAAGAATGCCTGTTAAGACAGGCCGCCTACCTTGGCATCGACGATCCGCTGGTCATCGCCATCATTTCCAACCATCTCAAGGATCTGGAGAACAAGCGGTATAAAGTTATTGCCAAGACGCTGCACACGGGAATCGATGAGATTGTTGCCGCAGTCGAGCTCATCAAGCGCCTGGACCCCAAGCCCGGTGACAAATACACGGAAACCAAAGAACTCTATATCGTCCCGGATGTTTATGTCTACAAGGATGAGGATGAATTTGTAATTCTTTTAAATGATGATGACATGCCTCAGGTGCAGATCAATTCCTATTACAAAAAAGCTGTAAAGAAAGGGGAGCCCATCCCCGCTGATGCCAAAAACTATCTCAAAGACCGTCTGCGATCCGCCGAATGGCTGATTAAAAGCATCCAGCACCGCCGGAAAACCATTTACAATGTGATGACCAGCATTGTTAAGTTCCAGCGGGAATTTTTCGAACACGGGATTTCGCGTTTAAAACCGATGGTGCTCCGCGATGTTGCCGAAGATATTGAAATGCACGAATCCACTATCAGCAGGGTAACCAACAACAAATATGCTTATACCCCGCAGGGTATTTTTGAGTTGAAGTTTTTCTTTAACAGCTCCATTAACCGCTCTCATGGGGAGACCATTGCATCGGCAAGTGTACAGGACGAAATCCGGAAAATTATTGAACGGGAAAACCCGAAAAAACCCTATAGCGACAAAAAAATTGCTGAAATGCTCAAGGGTGGGGACATCGACATTGCGCGTCGGACCGTTGCCAAGTACAGGGAAAATTTAGGGATTTTGCCATCAAGCAAGCGCAGACAATTTTAGGGAGGGAAACAGATATGCAGACATCGGTTACGTTTAAAAACATGGCACCTTCCGAAAACCTCAAAGCCTATGTGACCAATAAGATTGAAAAAATGGATAAACTGCTGGATAATCCGGCAGAGGCCAACGTGGTGCTGTCGATTGAGAAGATCCGGCACATCACTGAAATCAAACTGATTGGGGACCGATTGACGCTGAACTGCCGGGAAGAGTCCAGTGATATGTACTCCTCCATTGATCTCGCCCTGGACAAGCTGGAGAAACAGCTCAAAAAAAATAAACAAAAAGTTCGTAAGCATCGGCAGGGACCGCGTGGGGAACTCAAAGATAAATCCCTGCAGGAAGCCGAAAACCCGGAACCTGCTGATGAATCCGGCACCCCCCGGATTCGGGTACAGAGTATCGATTACAAGCCCATGGATGTCGAGGAGGCCAGCATGCAGCTGGAGCTGACACCGGACAATTTTCTTGTCTTCACCAATGCCCGAACCAACCAGATTAATGTGATATATCGCCGCAATGATGGCGATCTGGGCTTGATTGAACCACTTGCGTAAGCGTTTGCGCAGCAGTTGCGCCAACATTTTTAATGCCATCATCAAAGCGCCGAAACTGATATGAAAATTCTTGATTTTTTATACAAGGAAACCATCCTTACCGAGCTTCAGGCCCAGGATAAAAAAAGTGTTTTGGAGGAGCTGACCCTGCCGGTGGCCCAAATTACCCAGGCCAATCACAAGGAACTGGTCCGTGTCCTGATTGAACGGGAACACCTGGGCAGCACCGGCATCGGGGGGGGCATCGGCATCCCCCACGGTAAGCTGCAATCGCTCTCCAAGTTGATTCTGGGTTTTGGCTTAAGCCGCAGAGGAGCGAATTTTGACGCCATTGACAAAAAACCCACCCATCTCTTTTTCCTTCTGCTTACCCCCGACGGTTCCGCGGGCTTGCATCTAAGGCTTTTGGCCCAGATCTCCAAGCTGTTAAAGGACGAAGGGTTTAAAAAGCGCTTGATGGAAGTCTCGGATGCCCAGGATGTCATCCGGACCATTGAGGAAGTGGATGAGGAGTTCTGAGGGCATGTCTCATTAAGCGGACAGCGCAGGGGAACCCAACTGTTGATACCGGTCAGTAAAACCATAGCGCGCAGATCATGAAAAAATTCAAACTCATTATTATTACGGGCCTGTCAGGTTCGGGCAAGAGCGTGGCGGTTGCAGCACTTGAAGATGCCGGATTTTATTGCGTAGACAATCTGCCGGCGGAGCTTCTGCCTAAATTTTTGGACCTGCCGATCCAGCGGGATTCAGACATCCACGGGCTGGGGTTTGTCATGGACCTTCGGGAAAAACGGTTTCTGTCCACTTACCCAAAAATTGTGGATGAACTCCGGCAAAAAAACTACAACCTTAAGATTCTCTTTCTGGAAGCTGATGAAAATATACTGCTCCAACGCTATAGCGAAACCCGGCGGCACCATCCCCTGGCCCAGGACAAAACGCTCCTCGAAGGCATACGGGAAGAAAAAAAACTTTTGGAGCCCTTAAAGTCTGCCGCTACCCGGGTGATCGATACGTCCCAATGCAATCGCCATGATTTAAAATCCATTATCTTTGAGATTGCCAGGAACACACTGGATGCCGTGCCGATGCAGATTCAGGTGATATCCTTCGGCTTCAAACACGGCATTCCGCCGGATACCGATATCATCATGGACGTGCGGTTTCTTGCTAATCCATTTTTTGTACCGGCTCTGAAATCCAAAAACGGAAAGCATGCAGCGGTCCAGCATTTTGTTTTAAACAACGCGATAACACGCGAATTCATATCGAAATTTCAGAAACTGCTGGACTTTTTGCTGCCCTTATACGAGAAGGAAGGCAAAGCTTATTTAACCATCGCCATCGGCTGCACGGGCGGCCAGCATCGCTCGATCGTGATTGCCGAAACCATGTACGCGCAGATTAAACGGCCCGGCCGGCCGGTCAATATCGTCCACCGCGACATTGACATTAAAATATAATTCAAGGAGATCTATGGTTGGAATTGTCATCGTCACCCACGGCCAATTCGGAAATATATTAATCGACACGGCGGAAACCATTTTTGACAAGCAGCTGGAAAATGTCGCCGCTGTTTCCATTGATCTGAGCGAGCACGTTGAAACTCTGAGAAAAAAGATTAATAATGGGATTAAGAAGGTCAGTCAAAATTCCGGGGTCTTAATATTAACCGACATGTTCGGCGGCACCCCTTCAAACTTGAGTTATTCCTTTCTCGAAGAAGGAAAGATCGAAGTTATCTCGGGGGTGAATCTGCCGATGCTGATCAAGGCCGTCAATCTCCGGAAAAAAGATCAGGAACTGCATTCAATGGCAAAAACCATAGAAACATATGGTAAAAAGAGCATTTCCCTGGCCAGTGAACTGGTCAAAGGCAATAAAAGGGAATGAGGGGAAAATGCAAGTCATGCCCATGTCAGCCGGGGATTTGCCCGAGGTCATCGGGCTTGAAAGCCGCGCATTTAAAAATCCATGGGGGATCCTGGCGTTTGTCAACGAACTGGCATGCAGCAGTGCCTTCAATTATGTATTGATGAGCAATCAACGGCGATTGATCGCCTATATCTGTTTCCGGCTGATTCTTGACGAACTGCACGTTCTCAAAATTGCCGTAAACAATGAATATCGAGGAAAAGGAATCGCGTTTCAATTCTTCAACCAGTGCCTTGGAGAGATACCTGAAGTTTTTAATTTTGCATTTTTGGAGGTGCGGCCCGCGAATATTGCGGGTATACGACTGTATCAAAAACTGGGGTTCAGGGAATGGGGCAGACGCCCCGGTTATTACCTGGACACTGGTGAGGATGCAATAATGATGGGAAAAATATTTAAAGGAGGTTTCTATGAGTGTAAAGATAGCGATTAACGGTATGGGCAGAATTGGTCGAATGGTTTTCCGGGCCGCATTGAATCGGCCGGATATGGAGATTGCGGCGGTCAACGACTTGATGGATCCGACCACCATTGCTCATTTGCTCACCTATGACTCAGTTCACGAAAACCTGAGTGCCCCGGTTGTGCCAAAAGAAAACGCGATTGAAATCAACGGCCGGACGATTGCCGTATTTGCTGAAAAAGATCCTTCAACGCTTGCCTGGAAGGATTTCGGCGTGGATATCGTGGCTGAATGCACCGGTCTTTTCCGGGACCGGCAGGGTGCATCCAAACACCTTGAGGCGGGCGCCAGAAAAGTCATTATTTCCGCGCCGGCCCAAGAACCGGATGCAACCATCGTGATGGGCGTGAACACGAAAGCCTATGATCCCAAAAACCATCACATTTTATCCAATGCTTCCTGTACAACCAACTGTCTTGCGCCTGTAGCCAAAGTGCTCCACGATGAATTCGGGATCAGGAACGGCTTAATGACAACCATCCATTCCTATACCGGGGATCAACGATTGCTGGATGCGCCGCACAAAGACCTGAGACGCGCCAGATCGGCTGCGCTGTCCATGATTCCAACCACCACCGGCGCTGCAAAAGCAGTGGGCCTGGTTATCCCCGAACTTCAGGGAAAACTAAACGGGCTGGCGATTCGGGTGCCTACCCCCAACGTGTCCCTTGTGGATCTTGTTGCCAACCTGAAGAAAACCGGAGTCACGGCGGAAGATATCAAAAGCGCCTTGAAGGAAGCTTCTGAAGGCTCGCTTGCCGGCATCCTGGGCTATAACGAAGCCCCCCTGGTATCCTGTGACTTCAACGGGAACAAGCTTTCATCGATTGTTGACGCGCCGGTTACCTACGTGGTCGATGAGATGGTCAAGGTGCTGTCCTGGTATGACAATGAAGCCGGCTATTCCGAGCGTATGGTGGACCTTGCGGAAATGGTCGCCGATAAACTGTAGCCAATTTATTATTTTCTCCGATATGAGGTGGTGATATGGAAACTCGCAAACCATTGATTGCTGGAAACTGGAAAATGTATAAAACCTGCCCGGAAGCGGTGGACACCGCCCGGCAGCTGGCCGCAAAAGTAGATGATGTCAAAGCCGTCGATATAATGATTGCCCCGCCTTTCACGGCATTGACATCTGTCGCGGAGGCAATTGAGGGCTCACCGGTCCAACTGGGGGCTCAAAATTTGCACTGGGAAAACCAGGGGGCGTTTACCGGTGAAGTTTCGGCTGACATGATTGCCTCAGCCGGCTGCCGGTATGTTATTATCGGCCATTCAGAACGCCGCCAATTTTTTGGTGAAACCGACGCAGGCGTCAATAAAAAAATCACCGCCGCATTTGAAGCGAATCTCATCCCTGTTGTATGTGCAGGAGAGACGGAATCCGAGCGGGATGCAGGAAAAACATTTTCAATCCTTGACAAACAGATACAAAAAGGGTTACAAGATTTAAATTTGAATGCTTTGAATCCGCCGGTGATTGCCTATGAGCCGGTATGGGCGATTGGAACGGGCAAGACGGCCACTGCCGAACAGGCCCAAGAAGCTCACGCCTATATCCGCAAATTGATTCTGCAGGGTTTTGGGCAGCCGATGGCGGATGCGGTTCGGATTTTATACGGCGGCAGCGTCAAACCTAACAATATTTCTGAACTTATGGCGCTTCCCGATATTGACGGGGCTCTTGTGGGCGGGGCGAGTCTGGCCCCGGAAACATTCAGTGAAATTATTCATTATCAATCTTAAAAAGCAATGATACCAGGCATATGTCTATACTGATTCTAGCTATCCATCTAATTGTGTGTTTTGCTTTGATTCTGATCGTCCTCCTACAGACCGGTAAGGGGGCGGACATGGGCGCTGTTTTCGGCGGCGCTGGCAATCAGACACTTTTCGGCAACACGGGTGCCAGCACTCTGCTGAGCAAAGCCACCACGGGTGCGGCAATTATTTTTATGCTCACATCCCTGAGTCTCGCTTACATCTCCAAGAGCGGAGATGAATCCGTGATATCCGATATCAAACCGGCTGCTCAACAAACACAGACCATACCAACAGAGGCCGAAAGCCCCGAAGCAGCCCCGACAACGGAACAGCAGACTGCTCCTCAAACAGCCCCCCCGGCAACATCCAATGCGGAAGGCAAGCAGCAGTCAGACACCCAACCATCGGAATAATCCCAATTAGTGCCGAAGTGGTGGAAATGGTAGACACGCTATCTTGAGGGGGTAGTGGGTAACTCCCGTGCCGGTTCAAGTCCGGCCTTCGGCACCACAATTTGCCAACAAAAAGAGGGGTTTGTCAAAGTGACAAACCCCTCTTTTTGTTGGCCGCCCGTAAATCCTTACCTACTGGTTCTCAACCGTCATGCTGAATATAAGCACCTCCGGTGGACCAAGGAGAGAATAGCTAACCTCATTGCTATAATCAGATTCTTGCTCCGTGTTATACGCTGTTGCTGCAAAATAATAATTGGAAATATGTCTATAGACGTATACAAACATCAGAAAGTATGACAACTGAGTTCGGCAGCTCCCCCCCGGGGGGGGCTTTGATAAAAATATTACAACCGGCATACCCTGATCAGGCGAGTGTTGTATATATCATGCAATTGGCCCAGCTCCAGCCCGAGATCGGCGGCCTTTTTTTTTAAGGGCGCCATGGGCATCAAGGGCTTTTTCAATATCCTCCAGGGTGGCCAGGTTAATTGAGTTGGCCGGCGGCCGGTTTTCAACTTGACACCAGCGCATCGCCGGATATAGAAAAACAGATACGATTTATCGAACCATTAAACTATAGCTAAATTCCAAGGAAGTCCAAGGCCGGGGTCGGTTTTTGAAGCGACATTGAGTGTTTTCGGAAAAAATTCAGCAAATGCCGAAGCGTATAAATTTCAAACTGTTTGAGGCAGGCAGGCCGAGTTTTTGAAATTTTAGCCAAGGCATTTGATGAATCCCGAAAACGCTCAGGAGCGAAAAAACGGACTCCGGCCGCAGGGCTTCCGGCAAAAACATCGGGCGAGGCAATCTATTGTTACCCATTAAAAAACCGGCAAATTTGCGCCGCGCTTACAAGACGCTTTATTTCTATACGATCCGGCTGCCGCTGATCTATCTCCTGATACCCATGGGCTTTATTTTTGAATTCCTCATTACGTTCCCCTTTTTAGTGCTCGCCAGTCTGGACCGCAACCGCTGTAAAAAAAACAACTTTAAAAAATAAGTCCCCTTGCTGTCGTATACGGCAGCCTCGCCGGCTTAATTGCTGAGCATGGCATCGAGCTGGCCCTTCTGATCCAGCGCCGCCATTTCATCATAGCCGCCCACATGCGTGTCACCGATAAAAATCTGCGGCACGGTGCGCCGCCCACCGCTTCTTTCCACGGCCTCGGCAATAAATTCCGGATTAGTGTCTATCAACTTTTCAGTATAGGATACATTTTTTGCCTCAAGCAATTTTTTTGCCTGAATGCAGTAAGGGCATGTACTTGATGTATAAATGTCGATATTCGGCATAAAAAGTCCTCCTTCTTAAATATTTTCCATTATATTAACAAATTGCAACCATTTGGATTTGAACATGGAAACGGGAACACTGTCCAGGGTCCGCAGTTCAAGGGTCGGGCCTTTCAAATTAAATCGCACATCCGTAAAAATCGTGGTCATGTGATCTAAAAATGCGGAAAAAGACTGATCCGCTGCCTGGGTAAACGGCACATCCGCCCCCAACACCGCTGCCCGGAGGGCAAAGTCGATCAATCGATGGATCAGTTCATCCGGAGTTTTTAAATCGGCAAAACAACACGGCGGACGGCCGCAGCGGGTGGGATCGGTATGATCCCAGATGGTGCGGCGATGCCGGGACATTCCAAACCGCTCATCTGCGGAGAGTTCACAGAGCGTATTAAACAAAGGCAGCAGGTTGCGGAAATTGGAGATAACCACATGCAGGTGGATGGAGGCCGTGCCCTTCATCATTTCCAACCCATGGGTGTCCACCCGCGAAAGCCGATCGTGGAGCAGCCGATAACGTTTTGACGTCAGGCACAATGGGGCCTGGCCACGACCCGGCAAATAATCGACGGCAATATACTCGATGCCCAGCCGCTCGTTGATTGTGCGGTTGGTCTGCATGATAAGCTGCATCAAGCGTTCAAACTGCTCATCCGCATGCGGCAGCAGGGGCGGGCTGCAGTACTCGATCTGCCCACCCGGCTCGAAATCGACCCGCATCCCGGTATCCTCGGATATCAAGGCCTTATCCCGGGATTGAAACCCCATTTCTTCCAGACATCGAATAACGGCATTGACCTCTCCTATCGCCATGGGGCGGACAGGAAGAAATTCATATTCAAAGCCATAGCTGCGCTGACCATCCCCCGTATACTCCGAAAGAACAGACAGGTAGCGCTGTTTATAGAATTCAAGCAAATCCTTTGATATAGCGGCTTGTTTTTTTTGCACAGGTCCTCAGCGCGGATTCAGGTAAAAAACGTCTCATACCACAGCGTAAAAACAATAATGGCAAACAGGCGGTCCGCCTCGGAAACCAGGGTTTGCGGGCCAATGCCTGCGGTCTGGACATTACCGGCGATTTCGGCCACGACAGCGGGATTTAAAATTCCCTGTCGTTGAATCATATCGCCAAGCAGAATTTCATTGACAAATTCCGGCCGGCGGGCAGCATCTGCCAGCCAATGGGCAACGGGAATAGTGAAGGGCTGCTTTTTGCGCAGCGCGCTTCTCTTTTTCATCAAGCCGTGTTTCAAGTAAGCATGGCTGCAGATGTACTTCTCCCGGTCATGCTCCAGGTTGGCCTTTAGCGCAACCGGCAAGCCTGCGGCGAACTCGGCCAGCCGATAATCCAGCAGGGGCGTGCGGGTCTCCAGTGAATGGCGCATGGACAATTTATCCAGCCGCAGGATGACGTAGTCCGGCAGCCGAAACCGGCTTTCAAATCCAATCATGGCGTTGACCGGATGTTCATTTCCAGATAAATCCGGCCGGGCGTCTTCCGGAAAGGAGGCCTCCGAAGACGCAGCCCCGATTAAGCGGGCAACCGCCGCCGGATCAAAGAGCGCCTCCGTCTGGATATAGCGTTTGGCCGGATCCCGGGCCCTGCTGCCGAGGTAGCCCGCAAGCTCCGGATATGCCGTTGACAGCGCCTTCTGGCGCTCCGGCGGCAGAGCGGGATACTGGGCCGCGGCCATTTCAATCATGAATTTCCGGTATCCCGCAAATATTTCATCCGCCCCCTCCCCTGTCAATACGACTTTCACCTTCTCGCTGGCCATCCGGCAGACCTGGTCGGTGGGAAGGACGGTACCTAGGGAAATCGGCTCCTCAATGGCCTCAATGATACCCGGCAATTGATTGAGCGACTCCGGTCCGCACTTTTCGGCATACAGCCGGGCCCGGTGAAAACGCTGCGGATAGTCGGCCAAAAACTGCTCCACAAAGGGCAACTCGTTATATTTCTCGGTTTCAAACCCGATGGTGAAGAGATTAAGGGCCGGCTGCAAAATAGCGGCCTGGGATGTAACCGCCGATGAATCAATGCCGCCGCTGATCAGACTTCCAACCTCCACGTCCGAGCGCAGCCGCAGCCTTACGGCATCTTCAAACAGCTCATGGAAATGCTCGGCGGCCTCGTCAATCCCGATTTCACTATCCAGCTGATCCAGACGATAATGCCAGTACCGTTTGATTTCAAAGGTTCCGGAGGCCAGGTCAAAATCCAGAAAGCTACCGGGCGGCAGCTTTCGCACGCCTTTAAACAGGGTCTCGCTGCCCGGCACGTAGCGGTAGGTAAAAAAGGTTTCCAGGCGCTTGCGATTAATTTCCCGGGGAAGAGCGGCCGCATCAAAAAGCGGCTTAATCTCCGAGGCAAAGACAAAGTGGCCGGCATTCTGGCAAAAATACAGGGGCTTGATGCCGAAGCGGTCCCGGAACAGCAACAGCCGGTTCCTCCCGGGATCCAGAATGGCGCCGGCATACATCCCGTTTAATGCTTCAAGAAAGGCCGGTCCCTTCTTCCGGTAAAGATGAAGCCCGACTTCCGCATCCCCTTGCGATACAAAGTCTGCCTGGTCAAGCTCGCGCCGGAGTTCGATGTAATTATAAATCTGCCCGTTGCAGATAATGGCGGTATCATCTGCCCTACATTCGATGGGCTGCATCCCGGTTTCTATATCCAAGATGGAAAGCCTGGCAAAGCCCAGCCCCACATTGGCGCCAGAGGCATCAAAGGCCTTTTCCCGCAGATCATCCGGCCCCCTGTGACGCAGCAGAGCCCCCATCGGCGCCAGACGCTTGCGAATCCCGGCAGCAGACAATTGCTTGGAAACAATCCCATAAATTCCGCACATAGAAATTAGTCCCAGCCAACATCGGGTTTTAAGGCGTGGCGCCATTTTGCGCCGGAGAAAAAAAACCGGGCCTTGTTGACAATACTGCCCGGTGTTTTTAAACTTAACCTAACCATATAATATTTCAGTTATCAGGAATTATGCAAATTGTTAACCGCTTATTTTTTCCGACCCTCCCTGCGGGATGACAAACCGCTTGAAGATGTTGCGCAAAAGAGCCGGCAGGAGGAAACTGAAAGCGAAGAGCCGTTTTTACTTTGCCGCCAGTGTTTAAATCCTATCACGGCAAAATCCGCCCGTATTGCCGTTGACGGTGCGCACCAGCATACCTTTGCCAACCCCCATGGCGTGGTCTTTGATATCGGCTGCTTCAAGACTGCCGAGGGCTGTGCCGTCATCGGGCGGCCCACGGACGAGTTCACCTGGTTTGCCGGCACCACGTGGCGAATCGCCATGTGCCGGGCGTGCATGACCCATATGGGATGGCTGTATATAGCCTCCGGAGGAAGCCGTTTTTTCGGCCTTATCCTGGATCATCTGGTCGATTCCGGCATCTGAAAACACACCGCCACCTTTTACCGCAGCTCCCCTTGAATCCTGCGATCACGTGATTACTGTATCTCAAACAGTCGGGGCAATCCCCGGGCAATTTCCTCAAATTCATCAATAGATTTTTTTCTTGCTATTAAAAAATTAAAAAGTTATTATTCTTTGTTTATATTCAACCACAATCTGGCAACGAGGCAAACTGAAGAGACAAAATGTATAAAAATATTGAAAACGTAAGAAATATCGGTATCAGTGCGCACATCGATTCGGGAAAAACAACCCTGACCGAAAGGGTGTTGTATTTAACCAAACGCATCCACAGAATTCACGAAGTCAGGGGTAAGGACGGCGTGGGCGCGACCATGGACTCAATGGCCCTTGAAAAGGAAAGAGGGATCACCATTGCCTCGGCTGCGACTTACTGCGAATGGGCAAATACTGAAATCAACATCATCGACACACCGGGCCACGTGGACTTTACCATTGAAGTCGAAAGGGCGCTGCGGGTACTGGATGGCGCGGTGCTGGTGTTATGTGCCGTCGGCGGCGTGCAGTCCCAGTCCATTACGGTGGATCAACAAATGAAACGCTACAACGTCCCCTGCATCGCATTCATCAATAAATGCGACAGGAGCGGCGCCGATCCTTTCCGGGTCATCGGGCAGCTTAAAGAAAAGCTGGGGCACAATGCGATCGCCCTGCAGATACCCATCGGGCTGGAAGCTGAACACAAGGGCCTGGTTGACCTCATATCGATGAAGGCCCTGTATTTCGAAGGCGAATTCGGAGATACAGTCCGTGAAGACGCCATTCCGGAATCCATTGCTGAAACAGCCCGCCAGAGACGCGAAGAACTCATTGATGCGGCGTCCATGTTCTCTGACGAATTGACGGAACTGGCCCTTGAAGACGAACAGATACCCGCCGAACTTCTGGTTCAGGCAATCCGGACAGGGGCCTTGAAAAGAGAATTAACTCCCGTGTTCATGGGCTCTGCCTATAAAAACAAGGGCATCCAACCGCTGCTCGACGGCGTCAATTACTATCTGCCCTCCCCGGTGGATGTAGAAAATGAAGCCCTGGACATTGAGAATGCGGAGACGCCGATAAAACTCTCCTGCAGGACGGAAGCGCCGCTTGCCGCACTGGCATTTAAACTCGAGGACGGCAAATACGGCCAGCTCACCTATATCCGCGTCTATCAGGGCGAGCTGAAAAAAGGCGACACAGCGGTCAATGTCCGCACCGGCCAGAAGGTTAAATTTGGGCGGGTAGTGCGTATGCATGCGGATCAAATGGAAGAAATCGGTCGAATTCCAGCTGGTTATATCGGTGCCTTTTTTGGTATTGACTGCGTATCGGGCGACTCCTTTACCTCAGAGGGCAAAAAACTCTCCATGACCTCCATGTATATTCCCAAACCCGTCATCTCGCTTGCCATTCAACCCGAGGACATTAAATCCGAGACCAACATGGCCAAGGCCCTGAACCGGTTCACCAAAGAGGACCCCACATTTACAACGACCATGAATGAGGAGACCGGGGACACCCTAATTTCCGGAATGGGGGAACTGCACCTGGAGGTTTACCTGGAACGGATGCGAAGGGAATATAACGCCAATATTTCCGTCGGCGAACCCCGCGTGGCCTACCGGGAAACCGTTACCCGGCAAAGCGATTTTAATTACATCCATAAAAAGCAGACCGGCGGCGCCGGACAATTCGGCCGGGTGGCCGGCTTCATGGAACCCACGACGGAGGAAGAATTCATTTTTGAAAACAAGATCTCCGGCGGTGTGATTCCCACCCAGTATGTTCCCGCCTGTGAAAAAGGCTTCAGGGAGTGCATGGCTAAAGGCAGGGCGTTTAAATACCCGGTTACCGGAATAAAAATAACCATCAACGACGGCTCCAGCCACGCGGTGGACTCTTCCGAAATGGCCTTTAAAGCAGCCGCCAGAGGCGCTTTTCTTCAGGCCTACAGCAAGGCGGGGCCGGTGCTGCTGGAACCTGTGATGAAAGTTGTGGTTGAGACACCAACGGAATACCAGGGAACAGTCATGGGGACGCTGACCCAGCGGCGCGGAATTATTGTCGGCTCCCAGGATGAGGGGGCGCAAAGCATCCTCGAAGCCCAGGTCCCGCTTGCTGAAATGTTTGGCTATACCACTATTCTGCGTTCTCTGACACAGGGAAAAGCCCAGTTTACCATGGAATTTTATGCTTACAAACAGGTCCCGAAGTCTATTGCCGAGGAAATTGCCCAAAAAAATGAGAAAGCCGCCAAAACAGGAACCTGATTAAGTGGATGGGTTACATGAAAACCAATACCTGATCCCTGACAACATATTTTTAAACTAAATGGAAAGGCAGTTATGCTGACAAAATCAATGATTATCCGGGATCCATTAAAACTTCTCGGTCTGGAGGCTGACGAGGCGCTCCAGGATGGGGGCTGCGGGGCGATCCTGGCCCGCGCCGGTGTGGGAAAAACCGCCTTGCTGGTGCAACTGGCCATCAACAGCTTATTGCAGGAAGAAGCTGTTCTGCACATCAGCCTGAAGGATCCGGTGGACAAGGTGGACCTATGGTATAAGGAAGTCTTCCAGAATATAACCCGAATCCATGATATCAACGCGGCCAATCAACTCTGGGATGAAATACTGCCCTACCGGTTTATCATGACTTTTGAAAGCAGCGTTTTTAGCCTGGACCGACTGATGAAAAAGGTGGAAGAACTTCGTTCCCAGGCGATTTTTCATCCGAAATCCATCATGATAGACGGGTTTTCCCTCCCAGATGCAACGACTTCCGAGTTGGAGACGCTCAAAGCATTTGCCCGGGACAGCGGCATGACCGTTTGGTTTACTATCCGCGGCCATCGCGGGGATGCGCAGACTCCGGATGCCTTCGCAACCGAATTTGCCAGTCAATACAACGATTTTTTTAATGTCATCCTGCAGTTGTCTCCGGATAAGGATCAGATTCAGGTCAAACCGTTGAGAACCGAAACCACCGCCCAACCCCCGTTGTTCCTGGACCCCGCCACCTTGTTGATTCGGGAAAAAAGGGTTTAAACCACAGGCGGTCTATCCGGTGGATGCCGACAGTTTGACCATGGGTTGCGATCTTCGCCAAAACACTGCCTCCACATTGCCATGCATGCCGGCCGACCCGGTTTTTAAAATGAAATCATTGACAGGGAAAATTCTTTTTTCTACTTAAGTGATGACGACAGTGGCAGCAGTGCGGATTCAAACCCCCGGAGGTTGGATTGTATTCAAAAATTCTTGTTTTGCAGTTTCCCAGCGGCGAAGTAAAAAATCCCCTGGTCTGTTACTTAACCAAGTATCATGACCTGACATTCAATATCCTGAAGGCAACGATCCTTCCCCGAAAAGAAGGCGTCATGGTTCTGGAGCTTTCGGGTTCCAAAAAAAATTTTAAAAATGGCGTCCAGTACCTCAGGAACCAGGGCGTTATCGTGAAAAATGCCTCCCAGGAAATCACCCGGGACAACACCCGGTGCATCCATTGCGGCGCCTGCACCGCGGTCTGCCCCACCGGTGCCCTGGCCATTAAGCGTCCGGAAATGTCGGTTATTTTTGACCAGAAAAAATGCAGTGTCTGCGAACTCTGTATCCGGGCCTGCCTGACACGTGCCATGAAAATCCAGCCTTCCGCTGAAACCTTTTTTGAATGATGAATCATACCACCGCCGTGGCGTTAAGCGGTGGCGTCGACTCCCTGGTTGCCGCCCACCTGCTGAAACAATCCGGGCAGCCCCTGTTCGGCATCCATTTTCTCTCCGGCTACGAGAGCTTCCCGCCGGAGAGCGCCGGCGGACAACGCATCCGCCCGGCCCCACAAAAGAACACGCAAAATGATTTTCAAGACATTGCAGAAAACCTTCCCGTCAGCATTTACCCATTGGCCCCAAATCACCCCCTTGCAGCAGTAAGCCAGGCGCTCGACATCGAAATCCGGGTAATTGACTGCCAGGATGCCTTCCGCGACAGGATTGTTCAATATTTTATCGAAGCCTACAGAAATGGACAGACGCCCAACCCCTGCATGCTTTGCAATCACGCCATAAAATTTGGACTCCTGCTCGAGGCGGCCCGACGGCTCGGCGCCGCCCGGATCGCCACGGGCCATTATGCCATCTGCAAAAAAACAGATGAGAACCGCTATCAATTGAAAAAGGGATGGGATCCGGAAAAGGAACAATCCTATTTCCTGTCCCTGCTCGATCAGAAACAGCTGGCCCGGGCCCGATTCCCGCTGGGCAGGCTGACAAAACAGCAGGTCTATGATATTGCCGCAAAAAATCACCTGGCGCCGGTTGCCGAGCGTGAAAGCCAGGATATATGTTTTGTCAGGGACCGCCATTATATTGAATTTCTTGCCGAATTCGGGGAGTTCGCGCCAATGCCGGGAAGCATTGTCGATACAGCCGGCAACCGGATCGGCGTCCACCAGGGTCTGCACCGCTACACAGTGGGCCAGCGCAGGGGCATTAATTGCCCGTCCACCGAACCCTACTATGTTCTCCGTCTGGACATGGCCCGAAACGAGCTGGTCGTTGGGCGTAAAAAGGATCTGTACCGATCCGAGTGCCGGATTGCCCGCATCAACTGGATTCCTGAAAAGCCGCAGACGGCGCTTTCCGTTATGACCAAAATCCGCTATCGCCACGAACCGGCGGCATCCGAAATTATTCCAACCGACGATGACCAAGCGATCATACGGTTTTCCAGGCCGCAGAAAGCGATTACACCAGGTCAGGCAGCGGTATGTTACCATGGGGATGCCGTGATGGCCGGAGGCTGGATCGATGCATAGTTTAAAGGCTGTGGCGTCCTGCTACCGGATCGCAACCCTGGGATGCCGGGTCAACCAGTATGAATCCGAATCCATTGAAGCGAGCCTTCAGGAGAGCGGCTGGCGGCCTTCGGAAACCGACCAAAACACAGCTCTATACATCGTCAACACCTGTACAGTAACCGCCAAAGCCGCCATGCAATCCAGACAGGCCGTGCGGCATGCCATCCGGGAATTCCCGGATGCCGCCATTGTCGTCACCGGCTGCTACGCCCAGGCCGAGCCGCAGGTCTTTACCGAAATCGCCGGGGTGGATTTTGTTATCGGCAATTCGGAAAAACATCGCGTTGCGGCGATTATTAACCAGGCGCATCCCTTGAACCAGCAACATCCGGTAGTTTTCTGCAGCGGGGCCCACTTGCTTCGTGAACTTCCGCCAACTGATCTGCCCATCCCCAGCGGCAGGGCCCGACCCTATTTAAAAATTCAGGACGGCTGCGGGGATTTCTGCACTTATTGCATTGTCCCATACACCCGGGGACCCAGCCGAAGCCTGCCGCCGGAGCGGGTGATGGAAATGATGACAACCCTGGCACGCCATGGAGCCAGGGAAACGGTACTGACAGGAATTCACCTGGGCCGATACGGCCTGGACCTTTCCCCGCAGACCAGCCTGTACGAACTTCTCAAGCGCATAGAGGCCGCCAATGCCATAGACCGGGTACGCTTGAGCTCCATCGAGCCCAAAGAACTCCACGACGATATCATCCAAATGGCCGCTTTGAACCGGCGGATCTGCCCGCATTTCCATATTCCCCTGCAAAGCGGGGATGCGGCCATACTCAAAAAAATGAAACGCCCGTATACGCCTGAGCTGTTCAAAGAGCTGGTTTCGCGTATTCATGAAAATATTTCAGAGGCTGCCATTGGCGTGGACGTTCTGGTCGGTTTTCCGGGAGAGGATGCGGCGGCCTTTGAGAGAACCTACCATTTGCTGGCGTCCCTGCCCGTCGCCTATTTACACGTGTTTCCCTTTTCCCCCCGACCCGGGACCCCGGCCAGCCATTTTACGGACCAGGTGCCCGCATCGGCCGTTAAAAGCCGTTGCAGCCGGCTCCGACGCCTCAGCCAGGTCAAAAGAGCGGAATTTAATCAACGCCAACTGGGCGGGGTGGTTGATGTGATTCTCGAAGAGCGACGCGACCCCTCATCCGGGCACCTCAAAGGGGTCAGCGCAAATTATCTGACAGTATTGACGAATGGGCCGGATGATTATAAGAACAGCCATGTCCGGTGCCGCCTGACCGGCCCGCTGCATCCCGCCGGGGTCATCGGTCAAATCATTGAATAAACAGATCGTTGCCGGCTGGTGGGGGCCATGCTGGCATGATCCTCTTAACCCCTTACGAAAGGAGCAAGATGAAAACTTCGCCGAACCCCGAAAAAACAAGGTTCTCCATTTCTGAACTGGCTGATGAACTCGATATCAGTACACGATCCATTCGTTTTTACGAGGAAAAGGGCCTGATCCAGCCGGAACGGACCCAGGGCAACCACCGGATATACCGCAAGCGGGACCGCACCCGCCTTAAACTCATTCTTCGGGGAAAACGGCTCGGCTACTCCCTGGATGAGATTGCGGAAATGATCGGGATGGCGGAATTCGATATGGATGAAATCGAACAGTTGAAAAAAAGCCTGGCATACGGCGATAAAAAATTGAGAGAGGTCGATGAGCGCATGGAGGAACTGCAGGTCTTAAAACAGGATCTCTATGCGGTACGTCAGAAAATCCTCAGCCGACTGGCAGAAATCGAATGATTCTTTTTTCAACCGCCAGCGACCCGCTGCTGTTTCGTCCCAAACCCGCCACGCCGCGTTTGCGCTATCCGCCGGCCGGATTCACGAATGCGGATATATTAAAAAACTTCAGGGTTTCCTTGGCCTCTTGGATATATTTCCGGCGATCCACCTCAAGCATGGGCCGAAAAAAATTTTCCCCCGAAACAAAGTTGTGGATGCCATTCATAATAAAGAGGACCTTCATCCGGGCATCCAGCGGCGCGTTTTTGCGATCCTGACTAAGCCCCATGGAATATGCGATATCGCTTATAAACTCAGGCACCTGAAAATCAAGCTGATTGCCGTGCCGGGTCTTGGTGAAATACCGCAGAAGGGTAAGGTTGGAGATTTCCGGATTCTCGAATAAATAATCGGCCATCTCGTCAATGGCAATTTCAATTCGCTCCGCAAGGGGCCGTCCGTGAACGATTTTTTCCACCTCGATTAATTTCTCCCGCATTCCCCCGTTAATATCGCGGATCACCGCTTCATAGAGGTCTCCCTTCTCCCCCCAGTGGTAGTACAGTGTTGAGATATCAATCTCCACGGCCTTCGCGATCATGCGCGTGGTGGTGCCGTGAAAACCGTATTCCCCGAAAATTTTACGCGCAGCCACCAGAATTCTGGCCTTCATGGAATCCGGATTCTGTTTGGCCTTCTCAAGCGACGATGCCATTGTGCAAGTTGCCCTCCCCTCCTGTGCATCCGTGCTTCCCTGCCATGAGAAGCGCTATATGACCCCCTGGGCCTTGAATGATTCAATATCTTCGGCTGTATAGCCGTATTGCCCCAATATGGCAGCTGTATCCTGCCCAAAATCCGGCGGCGGGGTTTTAATGCTGCCGGGCGTTTGACTGAGTTTGACGGGAAGCCCTATAGCTTTGCGGGTTCTGCCGTCCGGGTAAGTTAAATCAACCACCATGTCACGCGCCTTGAAAAGCTCCGAGGAAAGCGCCTCGTCCAGGGTTCTCACCGGCGCCCAGCAGAGTTCCAGGCCTTCCAGCACGGATTCCCACGCCGACAGGGATTTCTCCTGAAAGCGACGGCGCATAAAATCCTTGATTTCCTCCCGCCTGGCGTCGTCATACTGCAGGGGGCCGTATTCCGGGACTTTGAAAAAATCGCACAGCTTCTGCCAGAATCGGTATTCTACCGCGGCAATGGAAATATAGCGCTGATCCGCTGTTTCATAAGTACTGTAGCAGGCATAGCGGTGGGAGAGCATGAAGTCCGAGCGTTTAATGGCAAACCCGGTCATCTCGTAGAAGTGAACCGCCAATGCCAGCAGACTGAAGGAGCCGTCTGTCATGGAGATATCGATATACTGCCCACGGCCGCAGGCATTGCGGGCATGCAAGGCCATTAAAATACCGATCACCCCGTTTAAACCGCCGCCGGCGATATCGGCCATCTGAATCCCCGGGATACTGGGGGGACGGTCTTTTTCACCGATTAAATCCAAAACCCCGGCAACGCTCAGGTAATTGGCGTCATGCCCCACATGGCCCGCATAGGGACCGGTTTGCCCGTATCCGGTGATCGAGCAGTAAATGATGCCGGGGTTAACGGCGGAAACCGTTTCGTAATCCACACCCAGGCGCTTGGTAACGCCGGGACGAAACCCTTCCAGAACGACGTCGGCGGTCTCCGCCATTTGTAAAAACACGCGGCGCCCGGCATCGGATTTCAAATTAAGCGTCATGTGGGCCTTGTTCCGATAAACGGCTTCGGTTAACCCCGCCTCCTCGGCAAACCGACGGTCTTCAACGGCAATCACCCGGGCCCCGTGATCGGCAAGAATCATGGAACAATAGGGGCCAGGCAGCAAACGAGACAGATCCAGAACCGTTATCCCGGATAAGGCGCCTTGATTGCTCATATTCCCTCCCTAATTAATGTAATTTAGGATTAATTAACAGGCAATTATCTTTATTAAATCCAACGTTGCTATCCAACGTTGGATTCCAACAATTGATTGACCTTTCTTCTAACTCCGATCACCCCTCAAGTCAACAGAATTTACGCCCTGCCATAAAGCCACCCCCCGGCCTGAAACCTTATTAGAGAATGCAACCCGTGCCGTAAAAAACCTTTTGACAGCCATCAGAAAAAATTCTATGGTTCCCCCATCATTTGATGGAATAAATTGATGCGCAAAACATGCCCTTTATAGCTTTTTTATCCATATCAACGCAATTTTTAACTCTCAAGGAGGAATTGACATGGCGCTAAACCTGGATTCCGTCGGCAAACCGCTCGGACCGGTCACCAAGACCTACACCTGGAAAGATGTTGTCCTCTATGCGCTTGGCGTGGGAGCGGGCTTTGATGAGCTTGAATATGTCTATGAAAAGGACCTGAAGGTTATCCCTAGCTTCGGGGTAGCCGCTATCTTTGAATTTCTCTCCCATATCGGATCCAACGCCAATGTGGATCTCTCCGGCATCCTCCATGGCGAGCAGGACCTGATCATCCACCACCCCATTCCGACTGAAGGCGAACTCAGCACCCGGGGTGCAATCCGCCAGATTTATGACAACGGGAAGGATAAGGGAGCGGTTATTGTCGGTGAAGGCGAAACCTGGCATTCCAACGGCAAAAAGCTCTACACCAGTGTGCTCACCTTAGTGGCCCGAAAAGACGGCGGGTTCGGCGGCGAGCCCGCCCCGAGCTCCGGGTCGGGCATCCCGGAGCGGGCACCGGATTTTGAAGTCGAGGCCCACCCTTCCCCGAATCAGCCCTTGCTGTACCGGCTGACCGGCGATGTTTTTCAGCTGCACGTTGACCCTGAATTTGCAAAAATGGCCGGTTTTGAACAACCGATTATGCACGGCCTCTGCACCCACGGTTTTTCGTGCCGGGCCCTGATCAACAGTTTGATTCCCGGGAATCCGGAAAAGCTGCGCAGGATGAAATGTCGATTTTCAAAGCCTCTTTATCCGGGGGACCCGATAAAGACCCGGATATGGAAAACCGATGAACAACAGGCCGCCTGGCAAACCATTAATGCACGAACCGGGGAAACTATTATCACAAACGGCCTTTTTGAATACGGCGAGATCCCCAGTGACGAAATCCGCTTTGACGGCCAGGTTGCGGTGATAACCGGTGCGGGCGGCGGCCTTGGCCGCACATATGCCCTGGATCTGGCCCGCCGGGGGGCCAGGGTGGTGGTAAACGACCTTGGTGGCAGCCGTGACGGGACGGGACAGGCCGCCGCACCAGCGGACCAAGTGGTTGATGAAATCAAGGCCATGGGCGGGCAAGCAGTGGCCAATTACGACAACGTCACAAGTGCTGAAGGCGGCGAAAAGATAATTCAAACCGCCCTTGAGGCCTTCGGCACAGTGGATATCCTGATCAATAACGCAGGAATCCTGAGGGACAAAAGTTTTGTCAAAATGGAGCCGGAGAACTGGCAGGCAGTCCTTGATGTGCATTTAAACGGCGCCTACCATGTCACCCGGCCGGCCTTTAAGCTCATGCGGGAGAAAGGCTACGGCCGGGTCATCATGACCACCTCGGCTGCCGGTCTCTACGGCAATTTCGGCCAGACCAACTACAGTGCCGCCAAAATGGGGCTGGTCGGCTTGATGAACGCCATTAAGCTGGAAGGTGCCAAATACGACATCAAGGTCAATACCGTGGCGCCCCTGGCCGCTTCCCGGCTTACCGAAGACATTATGCCGCCCGACCTGCTGGAAAAAATGAAGCCGGAATATGTCTCACCTATCGTGCTCTACCTCTGTTCAACCCGCTGCAAGGAAAGCGGCTATATCTACAACGCCGGCATGAACGTCTTCAACCGGGCGGCCATGGTGACAGGGCCGGGCACCTCCATTGGCGACGGCGTCAATCCGCCGTCCGCGGAGGAAGTCTTCGATCATTTAGATGCCATTCAAACCCTGGAAGGCGGCAAGGAATACCGGGAACTCAACGAGCAGGTGGCGGACCTGATAAATGCCTTCTCGAAACCTGCCGCATCGGCGGCGGACACCAACAGCAAAATCACATCGGTACCGGCCGTATTTGAGGCCATGGAAAATGCCTTTGACCCCGAGGCCGCCAAAGGCGTAGAGGTTGTTTTTCAGTACCACATCTCCGGCGGGGACGGCGGGGACTGGCATTGCACCGTAAAAGACGGCCAATGTGCGGTAGCCCGGGGCATCCACGACAAGCCCACCTGCACCCTGAAAATCAAGGATGCGGATTTTCTGGATATGATCAACGGGGAGCTGCCGGCCATGCAGGCCTACACCTCGGGAAAATTACAGATTGGCGGCGATATCATGAAATCCCAGCTCATTGAAAAGCTGTTTTGTCTTTGAGCTGCGTCCTGAGCCGGAGATACCCTATGGAATGTGTCGGCAGCATTTTAATTGCTTGAAAATACAAAGGATAGGAGGACAACCGCATGGCCCAACAATTTATCGCTGACCGCCGCGACGTGGACTTTGTTCTGTACGAGCAAATGGAGGTGGAAAAGCTCACGAAAACCGGCAAATATGCTGACCTTAACAAAAAAGCCCTTGATATGGTGATCAACGAGGCCAGAAATCTTGCGATTAAAGAGATCCTGCCCACCTATGCCGAAGGCGACCGAAACGGCGCCCGGTATGAAGATGGAAAGGTAATCGCCCCGGAATGTTTTCGCCGCCCACTGGAATTGTTCTGTGAAGGCGAGTGGATTGCCCTCACCGAAAGTCCTGAAATCGGCGGACAGGGCCTTCCGTTTCTGATCGCCCAGGCGGTCAATGAATACCTGATCGGCGCAAATTTTGCCTTTGCCGCCTATGCGGTCTTAGGCCACGGCACCGGAAAAATGATCGAACTCTTTGGCACGGAGAAACAGAAGGAAATGTTTCTCAAAAACCTTTATAACGGCAAATGGGGCGGCACCATGGTGCTTACCGAGCCAAATGCGGGCTCTGACGTGGGAAACCTCGAAACCACCGCCGTAAAAAATACGGATGGCACCTACACGATTACCGGTAATAAGATCTTCATTACCAACGGCGACCAGAACCTGAGCGAAAACATCATCCACCCGGTCCTGGCACGGATTGAAGGCGCCCCGTCGGGGTCAAAGGGTATCTCCTTGTTTATCGTTCCCAAAATCTGGGTCAACGAAGACGGCAGCCTGGGAGAGCCCAACGATGTGGTCCCCACCGGGATAGAAGAAAAAATGGGACTTCACGGCAGTCCCACCACCAGCCTGGCCTTTGGAAGCAAGGGCAAATGCCGTGGGCTGCTTCTCGGTGAAGCAAACAAAGGTATGCAGGTCATGTTTCACATGATGAACGAGGCCCGTCTGGGAGTCGGGCTTCAGGGCCTGAACCACGCATCCGGGGCCTACCTCTATGCCGTCAACTACGCCCGGGAAAGACTCCAGGGAAGAGATCTGATGGACGCCGCCAATCCGGAGGCCCCGCAAGTAGCAATTATTAACCACCCGGACGTCCGGCGGATGCTCATGTGGATGAAAGCTCATGTGGACGGCATGCGGAGTTTCGTCTACTACGTGGCCTCTCTTTTTGACCGGGAGGCGCTGGCCGAATCCGACGAGGAACGGAAGACGGCCCAGGGACTGATCGATCTGCTGACCCCGCTGGTCAAAGGCTACTGCACGGATATCGGCTACGAGGTCTGTGTGCAGGCCATCCAGGTATACGGGGGCTACGGCTATACCCAGGATTATCCCGTGGAGCAGCTCACCCGGGATGCGAAAATCAGCTCCATTTATGAGGGCACCAACGGCATCCAGGCCATGGACCTGCTGGGCCGGAAGCTGGGCATGAAAAAAGGCCGTGTGTTCATGGATTTTTTGGGCGAAATCCAGAAAACCGTTGCTGAAGCCAAATCCACGGAAGGACTTGAAGAGATGGCCGCCCGGGTGGAAACGGCCGTCAGCCGCCTTGGAGAGCTGGCCATGCATATGGGCAAAACAGCTGCCTCTGCGCAGGTTAAAACCGCTTTTGCCGACTCCATGCCCTTTCTCCTGGTCATGGGCGATGTCCTTCTGGCCTGGATGCATCTGTGGCGGGCAGTAGTAGCGACCCCTGGACTCAAAAAAGCGGTCGGCAGCCTGGACGAGGCGGCAAGACTTGAAAAAGCGGAAAAGAACAAAGAAGCCGCCTTTTATGACGGGCAGGTGCGAACCGCCCAGTATTTTATTTTCTCCGTACTCCCGGGCACGCTGGGGAAAATGGATGCCATTCTAACCGCCAACAGCGCAGCGGTTCAAATGCATGAGAAATCCTTCGGCGGCATGTAAGAAAAGATTGATGGCTTCGTAAAAAGTCCAATATCTGCGTTGCGCTGCATCCCTCGGAATTTCACGTACTCCTATGTACGCTGCATTCCTCGGGAT
>P_1C_Sed_2_UnCtyDRAFT_1000047_pt1 | contig 32953 bp, 22 predicted proteins | sample Pon1CUnioCityCA_4_FD_10229 | JGI IMG/M metagenome (IMG submission 10229) | reverse complement strand
TCTGAAGGTTCTATTTTATCATGAACAACCCAGGCATCGGGATAACGCTTTTTAATCAGACGGGAGAATCTATTGGCTTGGTCTCGCATTTGAAAATCACCTACATGTACTTTGAAATGTGGTTGCCGAAAGGAGACATACGCATCCGCTGCATAACCGGAAATGGTAGAATCTGACCACATTCGAAATGAATTAGCAACCGAATCAGCCCGTTCAACATTGCGGGTAGAAAGAATTTGTATTCGGTACCCATCATAGGGATTTCGATAGATCCGTTCTCCGGCGGAATCAGCTTTCAGATAAATATCAGGGATATCTTGTTTTTGGGTGAGATATACATCACTCAAGCTACTTCGGGTATCATCGAGTAAGGCAATAAATTCAGACAATGGCTCGTCGCCTTCAGTTACAGTAGGATCTTTCTGATCCGGGGTTGTTTGCTCAGTAGTTTTGCAACTGACGATTCCAATAACAATCAGAACAATAATAGAGAATGAAAAACAGCGGGGAAAGTAATTCATAAATTTACAGGCCTACCGGATGCCAGGTTGTTTTTGTTTCTTGGAAATCAGTGATGTAATAGGGGGATTGAACTTCTTCTGACAGCCAATCCTCAACGGTCTTACGTCGAACCCGTTTAAGATTTAAAGTGGAATTCTCATCAATTTGTTTCCGTTGCTCCTGCTCAATATCCGGATCGGTATAAAAGAATGCATTCACATCTTTATGGGTCGTCATGTGTTCTAAGAGTTCATCTTTGAAACCCGTCAAAATATTAACTACCCCACCGGGGACGTCCGAAGAATTAAGTACTTCTGCAAAACTGATGGCACTTAATGGATACTTTTCTGATGCGAGGATAACACAGGTATTGCCGCCTACGATGACTGGGGCCATCACAGAAACCAATCCTAGAAGGGGGCGTTGCTCAGGAGCCCAAATATTTACAACCCCCATGGGTTCTGGCATGGAAAAGTTAAAATGAGAGCTTGAAACCGGATTTATGGTTCCAAATACCTGTTGGTATTTATCCGACCAACCGGCGTAGTAGATAAGGCGATCAATAGAGGCCTCAACTTCGGCTTTTGCCTTTGTTGTTTTATAGCCTATCGTTTCAAGTTCTTCTATAAATTGAGCTTTTCGCGTCTCAAGCATTTCGGCGATGCGGTACAAAATCTGTCCGCGATTATATGCACTACGCTCATTCCAGTCTTCCTGTGCATTACGTGCTGCAACAACAGCATCTCTAAGATCTTTACGTGAACATTGGCAGGCATTAGCTAGAATATTCTCGTTGCCGTCGTATACTTTGTAATACCGTCCGGATTCTGTCCGCGGAAAATTGCCACCGACATATGTTTTATACGTTTTTAAAACTTCTATTCTGTCTGACATAGTATTTTCTATTTTAAAATCATTCTCATTATAAACGAGAGCAAGGAGTATATTTGATTACTGCAATTTTACATAAGGATACAATCCCTGCAGTCCGCCTTCACGACCTTCGCCGCTTTCTTTGTAGCCGCCAAAGGGGGATGTGGGATCAAATTTATTGTAGGTATTTGACCAGACCACGCCGTTTCGAATTTCACTCCCGGTTTTAAAAATTTTGGATCCTTTATCCGTCCATACCCCACCGGCCAAGCCGTAGGGAGTATTATTGGCTTTTTCAATGCCCTCTTCGGCTGTGCGGAATGTTTGGACGGTCAATACTGGTCCAAAGATTTCTTCCTGCACGATACGATTGGACTGGCCCACATTGGTAAACAAGGTAGGGCGACAGAAGTAACCCATCTCAGGAATTTTGCAAGAGCTTTGATACATCTCGGCACCTTCGTTGACACCAATTTCCAGATATTCATTAATTTTATTGTATTGTTGCTCGGAGTTAATGGCACCAATATCGGTGTTTTTGTCCAGTGGATCACCAACGATTAGCGTTTCCATACGGTCACGAAGTTTTTGGATCACCTTATCAGCAACGCCTTCTTGCACAAAGAGGCGTGATCCTGCACAACACACATGTCCCTGATTGAAGAAAATGGCATTAATAACACCTTCAACCGCTTGATCCAGTGGGGCATCTTCAAAAATAATATTCGGTCCCTTACCGCCAAGCTCAAGCGTATATCGCTTATCAGTGCCTGCCAGCGACTTTTTGATGATCTTTCCAACTTCGGTAGATCCGGTAAACGCAATTTTGTCGATATCGTCATGGTTAACAATTGCAGAACCTGTTTGGCCGGCACCGGTAACAATATTAACCACGCCATCGGGTAATCCGGCATCCTGACATAATTCTGCAAATTTTAGTGCTGTTAAGGAGGTTGTTTCTGCGGGCTTAAGAACAACAGTATTACCCGTGGCCAGGGCAGGAGCAACTTTCCAGGCTAGCATTAAGAGAGGAAAGTTCCATGGAATAATTTGTCCAGCAACACCGAGAGGTTCGGCTTTTTTGCCGGGGAAAGCATAATCGAGCTTATCAGCCCATCCGGCATAGTAGAAGAAATGAGCTGCAGCAAGGGGCACGTCTACATCGCGTGATTCTCGGATCGGCTTTCCGCCGTCCATACTTTCGAGTATGGCAAACTCACGAGCGCGTTCCTGAATAAGCCGTGCTAACCGGAAGATATATTTGCCTCGCTCTTTAGCTTCAAGTGTTGACCATTTTTTGTTAAAAGCGCTTCGTGCTGCTTTAACTGCTTTATTAATATCCTGTTGGGTAGCTTCGGCAAAGGAAGTTAGCTTTTCTTCAGTGGCCGGATTTAGTGAATCGAAATAGCGACCTTTTTCGGGAGCTATAAATTCCCCGTCGATAAATAGATCATACTGATCTTTATATTCCACATGGTCGGCATTTTGGGGAGCATCATCATATTCCCAAAAACCGTCAAAATTTAGCTTAGAACTTGGTGATGAAGGTTTATACGGTTTCTCTTCAACAGCTTCTGCTTGTTTTGAATCTTCGGACATAGCAATAAAATCTATAAAAGTTAATTAATCATTTTGTCTATTGAGAACACATAAAAGCGTCGTTAATGATTATATTTAGTCATTTGAAAAATATGCCGAACCTTGGTAGATGCCGGTTTTTTGCTTCACAATCTGCATCAATAGGTCATTGGTAAGTGAGCTGGCACCAAAACGGAAATATTCGGGGCTTAACCAATCGATACCCAGTGTTTCCTTAACAAGCACTAAATACTGAATGGCCTGTTTGGCTTTGCGGATTCCGCCCGCTGGTTTCATACCCACCATTCGTCCGGTATCATAGTAGTAGTCGCGAATTGCTTCAAGCATAACTAAAGTTACCGGTTGTGTAGCTGCGGGTTTTACCTTTCCCGTAGATGTTTTAATAAAATCAGCACCGGCATGCATGGCCAGATCGCTTGCTTTGCGTACATTTTCATAAGTATGTAATTCCCCGGTCTCTAAAATCACCTTGAGGTGGGCATCACCACAAGCCTCTTTCACAGCTACGATTTCATCATATACATAGCTGTAATTACCTTTTAAAAATTCACCGCGAGATATCACCATATCTACTTCATCAGCCCCATCCTCGACAACTTGTTTCGTTTCTTGGATTTTTGCGTTGAGTGTACTCATCCCGCTTGGAAATGCCGTAGCTACACTGGCAATATTAATGTTGGTTCCCCGTAGGGCTTTTTTAGCAATGGGCACCATGTTGGGATAGACGCAGACAGCAGCAACGGTTGGCAAGTCGGGTAGCGCAATATGCGGTTCCTTAGCTTTTTGACAGAGCTGAATAACCTTCCCCGGAGTATCTTTACCCTCTAAAGTAGTAAGATCAATCATACTGAGAGCTAGTTTCAGGGCTTGTACCTTTGATTCTTCCTTGATACTTCTGGAATTGAGTCGAGCTACTCGCTCTTCAACGCCTACTTCGTCGATGGGTACCGTTTTAGTAATTTCAGAAATCTTCAAAATAAAATTGTTCTTTATTAATGCTGAAAAGCGTCAAGCGCAGTATAAAAATCTACTTTAATATCCTTTTGAAGGTAAGAATAGATTGTAATTCCCCCAAAATATAACGATGAATTAATCCTGTTAATGAGTGTTTGAAGTTGTATAGCTTGTAGGATTTTTCCTTATAGCAGAAGAGAACAGAATTTAGTATTCTGCAAATCGTAAATCTAAAAGGGGAGTCCAAGTGAATGATATTGAGAGCTATGAAAAGGTACTAAATAATATGTCACCCAAGCAGTGGCCGGCATTTCTAATGGATCACGCATTTATATTGAGTTATAAGATAAATGTCGAACTTGCAGAGACTTTTGCCAGGGTGGGTACCTTGATGGATTTTAAACGGTTTATCAAAATAGATCATATAGAGGCACCGGAAGGATCAGCAGAGGCTTTTTTAACATATTGCGGAGTATTGGGATACGGGACGTACTTATCAAAATATTATGACCAAGGACTGCTTATTCAGCTTCGGGGTTGTGCAAATGATCCCAGGCTTACTATTCGCAAGGCAGTTCATAAAGCATTGCGGTATATCGGCCGAAATAAGTTTCAGCGACTGATTGAGTATACCGATGAGTGGAAAACCGGGACGCCACTTGAACAACGTGCCTGCCTGGCTGCGGTATGCTGCAATGAACTTTTAAAGGACCGGGAGGCGGTACTTGCTGGTCTGGAATTGTTGGAATGGGTTACAGCTACGTTTGTGGGAAATATTGAATGGAACCAGGATTATAAAGTTTTGCAAGAAGAAGTTGCTCGTTGTTGGGCCAGAATGGTCGCTGAAAACCCTGTAAAGGGAAAGCAAAAGATGGAACGGTGGATGAAAGAGCAACACCCGATGGTAAAAACGATTATGAAAAAAAGCTTGCTAAACGATTCACTACAAACATTGGAGCATAAATGGGCGAATGAGTGGCTTGGCAAGGTTAGAAAAGTCAACTAGTATTTAATCCCACACTAGCAATAGGTTAAATTACTACAAGTAAAGCTTGTATCTGGGGGATTAGAAATCTATACTGCCAATAGTTGGTCAGTTTAACGGAGGTTTAGAGAGAGTTATTTACTTCAGAGTTTTAGGGAGATGCTTTGAAGTAGTGCGCTTGGGAGATGGGATAATACCCATCTCCTTTTTTATGTCGTCATTTTTTCTTGTTTGACAGGCATATATTTTTTTAGCCATGAACTGATAATCTTTCCCACCTTTTCCTGTTTGCCACTTTCTTCAAATAAGTGTGAAGCTCCGGGAATAATAGCCAGCTGTTTTTGACCTTTTAAATACTTTAGCAGATGCTGATTAATGTTCAACGTTTGAAAATCAAGCTCACCTACAATTAATAAACTTGGACATGATATCGATGTAACCTTTTTACGAACAAGGTCTAAGCGACCACTTATCGTGATAATGGCTTCAACCATATGGGGTGGCAACTTGTTAGCAACTTTCATGGCAACTGCTGCTCCTGTTCCGCTTCCCAAAATAGCGATATGTAAATTTTGATATTGTGAATGCCCGTTAAGCCATTGCAGAGCTGTTGTTAACCCCCCGGTTAACAGTGATATATCGTTTTCTTTAAGACCCCCCGACTGTTTAGGATGTCCTTCCATCAGATCAAACATCAGTGTTCCAAAACCTTCTTTTTGTAAATGCTTTGCTATGGCTTGTTCGTGTGGACTTTCTGAAGTGTTTCCCCACCCGTGTGCAAAGATAACCACAGAGCGTGCATTAACAGGTAAAACCATGGAACCAGTAATATAGAAATCATCAAATGGTAGTTGGAGTTTAATTTCGTACATAATTCTACATTGATTTTAGGTTAATTGACAGCAATTGAAATATTGGACTTTTAAACGACTTGCAACTCAGACGCCACTCTTTTAACTCAAAGTCAATTTTACGTAGGAAATACCCTGTAGGGATTTCATGATTTTCTTTGTCTCGGGAATTCTAAATTGATGTGGGTGATATACCTACACGATGTAGGGGAGGTTTGATCATTCATTATTTCTTAACTAATCTGTATATAACAAGAGCTGATTTCACCTTTATAAATTGAAATTTATATGTGATGAGGATGTAATGATGATTTTTGTACGAATAAGGTGTATTATCTTTTAAAAAGAGAGAAGTATGATGCAGAAAAAAGTAACAGAAATCCCTAATCCACGCCTGATTTTGGAGAACATAAATCAGGGGGTTGTTGTTATGGATCTAGATGGGGTTGTGACCTTCTGGAATAATGCGTGCGAAAAGATATTCGGCTATTCCAGCGAAGAAATGCTCAATGAACCCTTGAGTAAAATATATCCTCTTGTAGCGGAAAAAAGATATCATGAGGAGATTCAAAAGCTAAGGTCAGGGAAAGAGGTGCAAGGACAGTGGAAAAGCATTACCAAAAATGGCGAAATAATATGGGTTGATGTACATGCCAGACCATTGGTTCGTGATGACGGCAAACCCGAGGCTATCATTGCTTCAGCACACGATATTTCAAAATTGAAGAACACTGAACAGAAACTGGAAGAAAATAAGGCTCGGGCCCAGGCAATATTGGAGACAACGGTGGATGGAATAATTACTACAGATATTGAAGGACGTATTCAAGATTTTAATCTTTCTGCTTCTCGCATATTCGGATATAATGAAGAAGAAATTAAGGGTAAAAGTTTGAACGTACTTATACCGGAGCGAGAAAATGCCGACGATAATTATGTAAAAAGGTATTCTAAGACTGAAGAAAAACGTGCAATAGGATACCGAAGAGAGTTGAAAGGGCAGCGGAAGGATGGATCAACATTTCCGCTGGAACTATCAGTTAGCGAGTTTGAATGGGAGGGTGATCGATTATTTACAATAGTAATTAATGATATTAGTGAACGCCGACACCTTGAGCGGGAAATACTGCGCATTTCGGAGGAGGAGCGCAGAAATTTGGGTCAAGATCTGCATGACGGTCTCGGCCAAATGTTAACAGGTATATANCTTATCAGTAAAAATTTAGCTAAGAAATTAGAATCTAACGGGATTCAAGGTGCTGGTGAAGTNCAGGAAATCGCTGATTTGATAAAAGAAGCTGATGAATATGCGAAGGCTTTGGCGCATGGATTGGTCTATATTGATTTTAAGAAAGAGGGGCTTGACACCGCATTAGATCAGTTGGCAAAACAAGTAGAAAAGCTTTTTGATGTTCAATGTGTAGTTAATAATAGGCATGATATACATATTTATAATAATATGCAGGGCATGCATTTATATAGAATAGCTCAGGAATCAATAAGCAATGCTGTAAAACATGGTAAAGCCAATAATATTGCGATTGATTTAAAAAAAGAAAACGGTTCTTTACAACTTTCTGTAATAGATGACGGTATTGGATTTACTGAGTCTCAGATGAAAAAGAAGAAAAAGGGAATGGGAATAAATATAATGCGGTATCGTGCCAGTATATTATCGGGACAGATCGAAATTTTCGAAACAGAAGATCAACAAACAAAGGTAGTATGTTCTATTCCATATAATAATTAGAAAAATGGTGGACTCTTATGTCAACAACATTTAAAAAAAGTATAGTTATCGTTGATGATCACCCATTAATGCGCAAGGGACTTGCTCTAACCCTTGATTCCGATCCGAAATATGAGGTGATTGAGCAACTTGAACGCGGCGAAGAACTTATCCAACGATTGGATGAACTCAGCCCTGATTTGATTATTGTAGATGTATCGCTTCCGGGTATGAGCGGTCTTGAGCTAGTAAAGCACATAATATCTCAAAAAGAAGACCAGAAAATGCTAGTTGTCTCACGACATGATGAATCGCTTTATGCAGAGCGGGTAATAAGAGCCGGAGCCAAAGGGTATGTTATGAAACTGGAAGCCAGTGAGGTTTTGCTTAAAGCCGTTAGAAAGGTCATGAATGGCAGTATCTACGTAAGTGAAGAAGTAAGTGAGCGGTTACTGCTGGGGATGGCACGGGGACAAAAAGAGGTGATGGAGTCGCCCATCGAAAAACTGAGCGATCGCGAACTGGAAGTTTTTGAGTTGACCGGCAAAGGAAACAGTACTCGTGATATTGCAGAAAAACTTCATCTATCAGTAAAGACTGTAGAATCGTATCGCGCCCGGATAAAAACAAAACTTAACCTTAAGAATGCTACCGAACTGATGGTCCACGCTGTTAAGTGGGTAGAGACGGAAAATTCCGGTATATCTTAAATCTATTGTTAAGAGAGAATTTGGTATCCTAATGTTGCAATACGGGGTTAAAATGGGCGATTTTGTGTAGGGAAATCACCTATTTTAAAAATTCTATTTCACTTACAGTTCTTCTATAGAACTTATTGCACATCTACTGTCTTGCATGTTTTATGTTCAATCACAGTTGGATTTTTACATCCTACTGCAACATAAATCAAAAAGGAAGGATAGGAGTTATTATGAAACAACTAAGAAGATATGAGCCATCGACTGCCCCGGTAAGCAATTTACGTAGAGAAATGGATCGCATTTTTAATGAGCTTATTCCGTACAACTGGAGACTTGACGAAACTGAAGCAGGCATGACAGCTTGGTCACCAACAACCGATATGTTTGAAACGGATGGAGAATATATTGTCGAAGTTGAGTTGCCTGGACTTGCTAAAAAAGATATTCAGATTAATTGTCAGGATAACGTTTTATCCATTCAAGGAGAACGTAAAAAAACGCATAAAGAAGAACGCCCGGGATATTTGCGTAGTGAGCGTTCATTTGGAGCTTTCAAACGGTCTATAATTCTGCCGGTTTCAATTGTTGAAGACAAGGTAAAAGCCGCCTTTAAGGATGGCATTTTGCGTGTTACCGTCCCCAAAGCTGAAAAAAGCAAGCGAAAAGAAGTACCTATTGATTAATTAACAGATTGCAAGTTGTTCTGGGCTGCGTGATAAGCGCAGCCCTTTAGTATTTCATCAAAGCAGACGTAGACGAGCATGAAAAACGTGGCTTTAATAACGGGAGCAGCTAATGAAGTTGATAATACCATAATTTGGCTTGCCTCATAAGAGGCATCATCTATAACATCGCATACCTTTTTAATTGATGAAGGATATGCCGCTCAATAAAACAGGAATAGATTATGGATAAAGCTCAAAAACCATTTGTATGTTGGCTGGACGATGTGGATCAAGAAAATTTAGCTGAGGTAGGAGGGAAAAATGCATCACTAGGAGAGATGCTGAAGCACCTTACGAACAAAAATATTAATGTCCCTATAGGCTTTGCAACGACCTCACAATGTTATCGTAAATTCTTTGATGATAATGGGTTAAGAGATCCAATTGAAAAAATTTTAGATCAATATCACCGCCGAGAAATAACGGTAGAAGACGCCGGAAGAGCCATTAGAAAACGTATTGAAAATGGAGTGTTCCCGATTCCAATTGCAGAAGATATTCGCAAATTTTACCGGCAATTGTGTGATAGATATGATATGCCTAATGTGGATGTTGCGGTTCGCAGTAGTGCTACCGCCGAAGATCTTCCCGGGGCCAGTTTTGCGGGATTGCAGGAAACCTACCTAAATATTCGAGGCGAAGAAGAATTGCTGAGAGCCTGTCGCAAGTGTTATGCCTCTTTGTTTACAGCCCGAGCTATTGTTTATCGCGAAGAAAAGGGATTTGATCATTTTAAGGTCGCTCTTTCGGTTGGAATCCAGAAAATGATCAGAGCTAATGATTCTTGTTCTGGAGTCATTTTTACACTGGACACTGAATCGGGATTTCCCGATGTCGTTATCATTAATGGCGCTTGGGGGCTGGGCGAAAATATTGTTCGGGGAGTAGTAAATCCCGATGAATACACTGTCTTTAAACCACTTCTTGAAAAAAAAGGAGTGGTGCCAATAATTGAGAAAAAACTAGGCAGCAAAAAACAAAAGCTAATTTATGCATTCAATGAAGACAGCAAAGTTCAAAATATATCCACAACAGCCGAAGAACGTATCACATTTGTATTATCAGATAAGGAAATTTTGACACTTGCTCGCTGGGCTACTGTTATCGAAAAGCATTATGGATATCCCATGGATATAGAATGGGTGAAAGATGATCGTACAGAGCAGCTATATATTGTACAGGCTCGTCCCGAAACAGTTCATTCCATAGATCAAAATCAGCATATTTTTGAGAACTATCATTTAAAAGAAAAAGACCCCTCTACTATCTTAACAGGTCTAAGTATTGGTAGTAAAATTGTTAATGGCACAGTTAAAAAAATACATTCAGTTGATGATCTTGCAGATGTAACTGGTGACGATATTTTGGTTACTCTAATGACTGAACCGGATTGGGTGCCATCTATGAAAAAGGCTGCTGGCATTATTACCGATGCAGGCGGGCGCACCTGTCATGCTGCTATTGTGAGTAGAGAGCTGGGTATACCGGCTATTGTGGGTACACAACATGGAACTTCTGTACTTAAAGATGGTCAACCGATTACACTATCATGCGCCGAGGGCGATGAAGGGAAAGTATTTGAGGGATTGCTGGATTATCAGGTCGAGGAGATTAACTTGGGCGAATTACCAACTCCTAAAACGAAGATTATGCTCAATCTGGCGATTCCGGAATCGGCTTTTAAATGGTGGAAAATGCCTGTAAAGGGGGTTGGGCTAGCTAGGATGGAGTTTATAATCAATCAGCATATAAAGATTCATCCAAAGGCATTAATTAATTTTGAAAAGGTATTACAAGAGCATGATCGCGAGAAGATCAGAAAGTTAACAACTGGTTACAAGGACAAAACCACTTTTTTTGTGGATCATCTCGCTCAGGGAATTGCCAAAATAGCAGCTTCTCAATATCCAAACCCGGTAATTGTACGCACCAGTGATTTTAAGACCAATGAATACGCTGACCTGTTGGGAGGAAGCATGTTTGAGCCCAAAGAATCAAATCCGATGCTGGGCTGGAGGGGGGCCTGTCGGTATTACAGTGAGGGATATGCTGATGGTTTTGCATTGGAGTGTAAAGCGCTAAAAAAAGTCCGGGAGCAAATAGGGCTGGATAACGTCATTATTATGATCCCGTTTTGCCGTACGATTGATGAGGCCAAAAAGGTGTTAAATGTTATGAAGTCTCATGGACTTGAGCGTGGTCAAAATGGACTACAGATTTATATGATGAGCGAAATTCCTTCAAATGTCTTCTTAGCTCGTAAATTTGCTCAATATTTTGATGGATTTTCAATTGGTTCCAATGACTTGACTCAACTTATTTTAGGGGTTGATCGTGATTCTGCGGAATTGTCATATTTGTTTGATGAGAATAATGAGGCAGTCATTGAAGCCATCAGACAAATTATTGATCGGGCTCATGAAAAGGGCAAAGTCGTCGGCTTTTGCGGGCAGGCACCGAGTGATGATCCTGCTTATGCGGCTTTTTTAGTTGAAGAAGGCATCGATTCTATTTCCGTAAATCCCGACAGTATTATAGATGTGTTGCAAGCGGTAGGAAAGGCCGAGGAAAAGTTGAGGGCTGTCCATGGATAACATTAATAATCATACCACAGATAGTCTGACAAGAGATCCACAGGGTTATGAGTCAGCCAAAGGCAGGGTTGTTCGTGTTCGCGGGAGTGTCATCGATATTTCGTTTGATGATAAATTGCCTCCGATAAATACAAAGCTTGTTATTGTACGTGAGAACACTGCTGACGTAGTTGCGGAGGTTGTTGCTCACATTGATAGCAAAAAAGTTCGTTGCATGGCCCTAAATCCCACTCAGGGACTGTCTCGAGGAATAGAAGTGCAAAAAAATGGTGAGCCCCTGACTGTGCCTGTAGGTAGAGAGTTGCTGGGTAGAGTCGTCGATGTTTTTGGAGATCCTCTTGATTTTGGAGATCCGATAACTTCCCAAAAGAAATCAATACACAGTAAAAGCATTCCATTAACCTCACATTCCCGAAGTAGTGAAATATTGCATACCGGCATAAAAGCGATTGACCTTCTGGCACCAATTGAGCGTGGAAGTAAAGCTGGTTTATTTGGCGGGGCCGGAGTTGGAAAAACGGTGCTTATTATGGAGTTGATCCGCAATATAGTAGAAGGATATCAAGGAATAAGCATCTTTTGTGGAATTGGTGAGCGTTGCAGAGAAGCTGAAGAGCTATATCGAGAAATTAGTGAATCGGGAGTACTGCCAAATACGTTGATGCTATTTGGTCAAATGAATGAAGCACCTGGAGCCCGTTTTCGAGTTGGCCATGCCGCTTTAACCATGGCAGAGTATTTTCGGGACCGTGAACGCCGGGATGTTTTACTTCTTATTGACAATATTTTCCGTTTTATACAGGCAGGAGCTGAGGTTTCAGGCCTGATGGGAAAAATTTCATCGCGCATGGGATATCAGTCGACCATGGGGACAGAACTTGCTGAGCTTGAGGAACGAATAAGTAGCACCAAAAACGGGGCTATTACTTCGGTACAGGCCGTTTATGTTCCGGCGGATGATTTTACTGATCCGGCAGTGGTACACACCTTCGCCCATCTTTCTGCATTTATTGTGCTTTCAAGGGAACGAGCCAGTCTTGGTTTATATCCGGCTATAGATTTGCTTGAATCCGGTTCAAAGATGCTTTCTCAGACAGTGGTAGGCAGACGCCATTACCGGGTTGCACAGCAAGTTAAAGAGACTCTGGCGCATTATGAGGAGCTGAAGGATATCATATCGATGCTGGGATTAGAAGAGCTGGCCCCAGAAGATCAACGGTTGGTAAAACGAGCACGTCGGCTGGAGCGTTTTTTTACTCAACCCTTTTCGGTTACCGAGCAGTTTACGGGTACCGAAGGCGTTATGGTATCACTCGAAGATACTATTGAAGGGTGTGATGCTATCTTACAGGATAAATTCCCAGATATGAGTGAACAGGATTTTTACATGATTGGGTCAATAAAAAATGCAGTGGGTAAGAATGTATGAGTTATAAGTATATGACATTGAACATTATGACACCGGAGCAAAAGAGAACTTTTGAGGGGGTCACAAAAATTATTGCTGAAGCCCAAAATGGTTCATTCTGTCTGAAACCACGCCATATTGATTATGTGGCAGCGCTGGTTCCGGGAATATTGAACTTTGTAGAGGGTGAAACGGAAACCTTTATAGCTGTCAATACGGGCATCCTCATAAAGCAAGCAAACAACGTGCTGATATCTGTACGGTATGCCATAGAAGGGGATGATCTTGATGATTTGGATAGGGTGGTTCAAGAAGAATTTTATGTATTGGATAAGAAAGAACAGGATACACAAATAGCACTTGAACAGCTTCAGGCTGATTTTATTAGACGATTTGTTGAACTGCAAAAAATAAGGAACTAAAGTCGTATTTAATATGGCTGACCAAAACCACAAAACCGAAAAGCAGTTTGAAGAGCAGATAAAAGAAAAATCACGGCGTAAGATTGAAGCACGCAAGGAAAAAGATCGTGGCCTTTGGTACGGGGTAGGCATGTTTGGCCTAGTAGGATGGTCGGTTGCGATGCCGACATTGCTTTTTCTCGCACTGGGTATATGGATTGATTCACGATACCCGAGCCAGTATTCATGGACGCTGATGTTACTTGTGATTGGTATTGCGATAGGTTGTTTAAATGCTTGGTATTGGGTCAGCAGTGAGAGTCAACAAAAATGATAATAGGACAACGGTGGAGGTTATGGGTACGATATTCTCAGTTTTACTAAGTTTTTTAGCAGGCATTGCAATGGGATATCTATTTTTCTGGGGGCTCCGGAAAACTGTGGAAACCATGCCAATGGTAAAACATCCATATCTCTGGATGTTTGGCAGCTTTTTTATACGTATGACTATACTTCTATCTGGATTTTATTTATTACTTCAGATACAGTGGCAGCTGATGGCCGTGGGGTTACTCGGATTAATTTTCGGTCGTTTAGCGGTCATGCGACGATCTATGAATCACTCAAAAATAATTAAAAGCGAATGATGCAGAATGATGAAATATTAGTTCAAAAGTATCATTTCAATTTCCAAAACAGGTAATTCATGGAGCTGACTACTGATCAGATTATTTTTTGGGAGTGGGGGGTTGTCCGTATTACCGCTACGCTGGTATACACTTGGGTAGTTATAATAATTTTGGCCAGTGGATCATGGATGATAAGTCGAAAATTACAATCTGATGTTCAAATGAATCGGTGGCAAAATTTTTTAGAAGTACTTGTAACGATGATTAAAGATCAGATTCGAGAAGCAAGTCGGCAAAATCCCAACCACTATTTACCTTTTATTGGCACGCTTTTTCTATTCATTCTAGCGTTAAATGTGATAGATATTTTTCCTGGAATTACGGCTCCTACTACATCATTGTCAACTACAGCGGCCTTAGCCAGCTGTGTATTTATAGCTGTTCCGATTTTTGGAATCGCTCGGCAGGGAGCAAAAGAATATTTTGCCCATTATATGCGGCCTTCTCCCATTATGTTGCCGTTCAATATTATCGGAGAACTTTCTCGTACCATTGCATTAGCAATACGATTATTTGGAAATATGATGAGCGGAAGTCTGATTGTTGCCATTTTATTGAGCTTGGCTCCGTTATTCTTCCCCGTTTTAGTACAGGCTTTTGGTTTACTGATTGGTGTAATTCAAGCTTATGTGTTTTCAATTTTAGCTTTGGTTTATATAGCATCAGGACAGCGGGCACATGAAATGGATGAAAGAGTTAATCAACAGAAATGAAAAAGACTAGCAGTTTAATTTTTAAAATAGAGAGTAATTATGGATTCAGTTAGTATCATCGGTATGGTATCAATTATTATTGCGGGCGTTACTATTGCGGTAGGTTCGGTGGGGCCGGCACTTGGAGAAGGAAGAGCCCTTTCACAGGCATTAAATGCTATAGCTCAACAGCCGGATGAGTCGAATACAATAACGAGAACTCTTTTTGTAGGATTGGCAATGGTAGAATCTACCGCTATTTACTGCTTTGTGATCTCGTTAATTTTAATTTTTGCAAATCCTTTTTGGGATTATGTGATTCAGCTCGGTGGAGGATAACGTGCAATTCGATTGGTTCACATTTATTTCGCAGATCATAAACTTTTTGATCCTTATTTGGTTGCTGCAGCGTTTTCTGTTTAAGCCAATCAATAAGGCTATGGCCGACCGTGAGCAAAAGATTATTTCTGAACTTGAAGAAGCGAGACAAACAAAATTAGATGCAGAGCAGCAGGAGCAAGAGCTTACGAACCGTCTCAATGAATTTGAAGAGCGAAAAGATGAGTTGTTGGGAGATGCTAAAAAGCATATTGAGGAAAAACGAAAACAATGGCTTGACGATTTGCGTGCCGAAATGATGGGGGTTAGGAATCGCTGGGAAGAGGCACTTGAAACTGAAAAACAATTATTTCTTGATCAATTAAAGAAAGAAACAGCAGTACAAGTTATAAATTTGGTTGAGCGTGTTCTTTACGATTTATCGGAACGTAACCTCGAGGAACAAACTGTAGATTATTTTTGTAAAAAATTGAAACAGCTTCCCGTTGAAAGAAAACAACAGCTACAAAACAACATTCACGCTCAGCAGGTTACCAAGGCAGAAATAAACAGCTCGTTTCAATTGACCGGAGATCAAAAACATAAACTCACGAATTTACTGCGGCAAGTTACTGAAACAGAACTTGAAATTGCGTTTGAGAAATCCGAGGAATTGGGATTTGGGATGGAAATTCATCTGAAGGGATGGAGTATGACCTGGAATCTTGCCAGTTATATTGAACAACTTACCAAAGAGATGGATCAATTTTTGGTTGAGCAGTCAACTATTAATCAAGTTGCTGAATCAGAGTCGGTAAAATAACACATGGAAGAGCCTATTTTTAAAAATATTGTGGGAAATGTGTTTGAGGTATTGGGTAATACTCTTGAGGCACATATTCATGAGCCTGTTATTGAAGAGGTAGGAACTGTTTTGTCAGTTGCTGAAAGCACAGCCATCGTCGATGGATTACCAAATGTTACTGCAGAGGAGCTGATTTATTTTCCAAATAATATTTTTGGGATGGCTTACAATCTTGATCCGGATACGGTCGGTGTCATTTTATTGGATGATCCTGAATCTATAGAGGCTGGCCAAAAAGTTCACCGATCCGGGCGTATTTTAGATATTCCAGTGGGAGAATCACTAATTGGACGAGTAATTGATCCACTTGGCCGTGCCCTTGATGAAAAAGGACCTATCCGTACAGTTGATCAATATCCTCTGGAACGTCCTGCACCACCGATTATGCATCGGGCTCCAGTTTCTACACCGCTACAAACTGGTATTAAAACAATTGATGCGCTTATACCTATCGGAAGAGGTCAGCGTGAGCTCGTACTTGGAGATCGTCAAACCGGAAAAACTGCCATTGCGTTAGATACAATAATTAATCAGGCTGAAACAGGAGTCATTTGTATTTATTGTGCCATTGGTAAAGAAAGTGCTGATATAGCTAAAGTCATTAATGAGTTAACATCCCACGATGCTCTTAAACATAGTATAGTTGTTTCAGCACCGGGTAATTCCCCTGCCGGGATCCAGTATATCGCACCTTATGCGGCTACTAGTATTGGGGAGTATTTTATGGAACAAGGCAGGGATGTCTTTATTGTTTATGATGATCTAACCTGGCACGCCCGGGCGTACCGCCAGCTTGCGTTGCTCTTGCGGCGTCCGCCGGGTCGTGAGGCCTATCCCGGTGATATTTTTTATATCCACGCCCGGTTGTTGGAACGCGCAACCCATCTTAAAACTGAATTTGGCGGTGGGTCTCTTACCGCTATGCCTATTATTGAGACCGAAGCGCAAAATATATCAGCATTTATCCCAACGAATCTTATTTCTATAACAGATGGGCAACTTTACTTATCGCCCGAGTTGTTTCAAAAAGATATCTTACCAGCTATTGATATCGGAATTTCAGTTTCGAGAGTAGGTGGCAAAGCGCAACTTCCGTATTATCGGAATGTTTCAAAAAATGTACGACTGTCGTATACACAGTTTCAAGAGCTTGAGGCATTTGCACGCTTTGGAGCTCGTATGGATGAGAAAACAAAACAGGTTATTGAGCGGGGCAAACGGATACGAGAGATTCTTAAACAAAAACAATTTAACCCAATGCCTGTATATCAGCAGATTATTGAGCTTTGGGCGGTAACCAAAGGTATGCTTGATGAACTTCCTATTTTAGCAATTGATGATTTTAAAGAAAAGGTTGCCGAGATTTCCCAGAATGAACTTGGTGAAATATCCAATAAAATTGCGACCGGTGATATTTTGACCGGTGAGGAACGTTCTGAACTGGATGATATCATTAAAAGAATTGTTGCCTCGATGGTGGGAGTTATATATGGAGTTGATTAAAGATATATCACGCAAGATTAAGAGTGCCAAAGAGTTAGAATCTATAGTTAAAACAATGAAGGGGCTCGCTGCCGTTAGTGTCAATCAGTACGATCATGCTGTAGATTCAATAACAAGTTATTACTTAACTATTGAGAAGGGGCTTCAAATTGTATTGCAAAGCCAACCACAATTGGGGCAATTAATGAATTTTTCAGTCAATGAAGACTCACCAGAACAGCTCTTAATCGTTTTTGGATCTGCTCAGCCATTGTGTGGCACGTTTAATGAGGTGTTGGCTTCATTTGTAGATCAACATTCCACCAAATGGGATGTCGATGATATACAAATATTCACTCTTGGACATCGTATTATCGGTAATTTGGAGCGGTATGGGCACTCTATTGAATATAGTTATGAGATGCCAAGTACTATTGAACATATAAATACAACGGTGCAGGAGCTTGTTAAAGCTGTTCAGCAATTAAATACCAAAGGGGAAGTTCCAGGCGTTCAGCTTTTTTATAATCATCCGGTAACGAACTCTTCTTTTGAGCCCATTCATCAACAATTGTTGCCATTTGATGCTGAATGGATTCAAACTATCGTTGGCAAGCCTTGGGAGGGACGTAGCATACCTACATACAGCATGGATTCAGGAATACTGATGTCTGAGTTGACTAGCCAATTACTCTTTGTTTCTCTATACCGTGCGCTTGCTTCATCCTTATCAGCTGAAAATAACAGCAGGCTTATAGCGATGCAGATTGCTGAAAAAAAAATTGGTGATATGATCCATGATTTGACAAAAAAATATCAAATGCAGCGTCAGGTCGCTATAACGGAGGAGATCCTTGATATTACTTCTAGCTTTGAAGTACTGAGAGAAGAGGACGCTTCTAATTTTTAACGGGGCTGTAAGGAATAAACGGACAATGAAGTGGGGTATAACCTGTAGTAAGTCATTGCTGTTTTTTTATACATATCTGTAATTCACTGAATTAATTAAGTACAGAGGGCCGTTATGGAATCCAAAAAAATTAGTAAGCGTCAGTGGCAAAAGTATTTTGATAACTTCTCTTTAAAATACTTGCAAGATGAACAACCGGAATATATTGAAATTCAAGTACTTTCGGAGGATATGGGAGCGCAGCATGAGATTAATTGGACACCTCTGAAAGGCATCACATACGATCCCAAAAGCGATATTCTGGAAATACAGATTGATAAATTGGATCATCTTATTTCGCATCCCAAAGAGATCTACATAAATGAAGAGGAAAATGGTTGGCTTACCGGGATGATGGTGGTTCGTGGAGATGGTGAGAAAAGTATCATCGACATCAGATAAACAGAAATATCAAAAGGGACAGAAATCATTAATAGTGCGGCTAAGAATACACGTATTTTGGTTTGGATTGTCCGGATTAATATTACCCGGTTATGGCTACAGAAACACAAGTCCACTTTAATAAACAATATCTTGAAGAGGAGGTACGCCAACTTGCTAAGTTGCAAGAGTTTACGCTCGATGCAAAGCCGATGCAATCTATTGATGAAACGCTGGTATCGGCTAAGAAGACTCTCACTGAAACCTACACGGTATTAGCCCGTGCGGCCAAGCTTAATCGGGAGTTGAGTTCGGCGGGGGAATGGCTAATTGACAATTTCTATATTATACAGGAGCAAATTGTACAGTTACAAGCAGATCTGCCCAAGTCATACTACGAAAAGCTGCCGAGACTAACACAAGGTGAGTTTAAGGGGTATCCAAGAACCTACGAGATTATTCAGCTGTTGGCATCGATCAGCGACAACATCATCGATAGGGAAAATACTACTATTGCCATCCAGGCCTATCAGGAAGTGGATATTTTAAATTTGGCAGAGATGTGGTCGGTGCCGTTAATGAATCGATTTGCCCTTATTGTACGGTTGGCTCAACGAAGTAAAAAACTACTCAGAGATCGAAAGATCCAGGATGATATTGATGGGCTTTTGAGCGATAAAATATCTGGTAATATTGATGAACCGGGATTCTTACTTCGAAAACTGTCTGAAATTGTTGAGCAAAAGCACAATACTATACGCTATTTAGTGATTTTAGCTCAACGCCTTCAGTCACGTGGCATGTTTACTGAAAATGAACGCCGGTGGTTCGACTATAAATTATCGCGCTGGGATACCAACTTGGAGGAACAGCTTCGTAACCAAATTCAACAAACATCGCGACTGCATTTAAGTATCCAAAATGCAATATCGTCACTGCGAGAAGTTTCAGAGACCGATTGGTCACTTTTTGTCGAAAGTTGTTCGGTTGTAGAGCGTATTCTACGCCTTGATCCGGCTGATATGTATACTCGTATGGATTTCAGCACACGTGACCGGTACCGCAAAATAGTGGAGAAACTTAGTGCTCATTCACAGTATACCGAGCAGGATGTGGCCGAACAGGCGTTGATGATGGCTGAAAGTGCTGCCCAGAACGGGACCAGCAGGCGCAGTAAAAAAATGCATATTGGCTATTATCTTATAAATGAAGGATATGATGCGCTGTGTCAAAAACTTGCATACAAAAAGCCGATTGATGAGCGCTTCCAAGAGCTTGTACAACAGTATCCTGCAATCTACTTTTTCTTTATCGGCATTCATTTTGCCATTCTTCTTGCTATAGTCGGAGTCGTTACGAACTTGATAGCTCGAGAAGGCTGGATGATTATCCTAACCCTCATTGTATCCTGGCTTCCTGCTCTTGATTTGTCCATAATTTCCACGAACCGATTGCTTTCATTTCTGATCCCACCCCGTATTCTGCCTAAACTCGAATTTAAAGGGCCCATTCCTGATGAGTATCGGACCGTCGTAATTGTACCTACTATGTTGTCATCAACAGCCGATGTAGAAGCACAATTTGAACTCCTTGAAATTCGTGCTCTTGCCAATGCAAATGAATCGCTACAATTTGCCATTGTTTCAGATTTTCTCGATGCCGAAACTGAAACCAAAGAGGACGATGATGCTATTTTGGAAGCTTCCCGTCGGCAGATCAATCGCTTAAATGTACAGTATCATTCTAAGTATGGCGACAAGTTTCTGTTTTTCCATCGAAAGCGACTATGGAATAACTCGGAACAGAAGTGGATGGGCTGGGAACGAAAACGAGGAAAAATCGAGGAATTCAATCAGCTGCTAAAAAATAAAAATACCCAAACAAGCTTTAGAGAAATACCGGATGATTTTTTAGCATCGACCCAGAAAATTCCGGTACAATATGTGATTACACTTGATGCCGATACCAAGTTACCGCCAGGTAGTGCTCAAATGCTGATTGGTACGGCCGCACATCCGCTTAATAAAGCAGAAATTAATCCTGAAAAAAACATTGTAACACAGGGATACGGAATATTTCAGCCGCGTATATCTATCCCTCCTAAATCAGCCAATAAAACCATGTTTGCCAAGATATATTCCGGTAACGTGGGGCTTGATCCCTATACTACCGCCGTCTCTGATATCTATCAAGACCTTTTTGGGGAAGGAGTATTTACGGGCAAGGGACTTTACGATTTGAATGCTTTTGAAACGGTATTAGGGAATCGTTTTCCAGATAATCGCATATTATCTCATGACTTGTTGGAAAGCACCTACCTGCGGGCGGCCTTACTTACAGACATAGAGCTTTTTGATGATTATCCCACAACCTATTTAAGTTTTTCCAAGCGCCTTCATCGCTGGATTCGTGGGGATTGGCAGATTTTATTTTGGCTCTTCAACAGTGTACCAAAAGGAGATAAAGAAAAAGAGAGAAATCCTATCAACAGCGTTTCAAGATGGAAAATACTTGATAACCTGCGCCGATCACTGAGTCCGGCTGCATTATTGGTGTTTTTATTGGCCGGATGGATTTTTCTGCCGGGTTCAGCGTTAGTATGGACAGCTGCAGTATTTGGAATAGTAGCATTCCCCATCTATTCCACGTTCTCAACTGATATTTTTAAACGTCCACAACGGGTTGGATGGCGGCTGTATCTGGATAAAATTTTGGTTGACATTAAAATGAATACCATCCAATCTGTAACCAGCTTTTTGAATCTACCTCATCAGGCTTTTATCTCCCTTGATGCCGTCTTTCGATCACTTTATCGACTATTTGTCTCTAAGAAACATCTACTGGAATGGACTACAGCCACCCAAGTCGAAAAACAACATGCCAATGGATCATTGTGGGATTATTGGCAAAAGATGATTCCCAATTTAATATGGGGCGGACTTTGTTTAGGGCTGGTAAGTGTTTTTAGTACTTCGGTATTATTTATCGCCACTCCTATTTGTTTAGGATGGTTGCTGGCACCTTATGTAACGTATATTTTGGGACGCCCGCTTAAAAGTGAAAAGCGAGGATTATCAGAAAAGCAGTACCAAGAGCTTCGCCAATATTCACGCAGAACCTGGCATTTCTTTGAGCAATATCTCGATGAAGAACATTCTTGGCTTCCTCCCGATAATGTACAAGAAGAACCGTATATAGGAGCTGTAGGACGAACATCACCTACGAATATAGGCTTAGCACTGACGGCAGTATATTCGGCTTTTGAGATGGGATACCTATCTCTGACTGAGATGGTAAAAAGCCTCGATAACATGCTGTCTTCGATGAGTAAGCTCGAACGGTATCGTGGACATTTTTATAATTGGTACAGCACGAAATTAGGGGCAGTATTAAATCCAAATTATGTATCCACTGTTGATTCGGGGAATTTAGCTGCCGCACTGTTGGTAATTGAAGAAGCCCTTGCTCAACTGGACAGAAAACCTTGTCCTAGTCCTGCGTTCTGGGATGGATTGCGAGATACTATTCAGGCTGTAAGTGAGCTGTTTATTGAATACAACATAAGTGTGAATCATAAAAAATTAGTCAATGAAATAATTACTATAACCAAGCAGATGAGAGCAGATATTCCACGAAATTCACCGAAATCCCTTATAAAATGGAAAGAGATTTTGTTGGAAATACGGGAGAAAGCTCAAAAATTAAATAATCTTGCTGCTGTTGTGTTGGATTACTCATTGGAAGATCAAAAAAGCCATGAGTTGAGTGACTGGCTTCAACGTCCGTTGATTCAGATTCAAGGGCAGTTGGATGAAATAGAGAAATTAAAGAGTAACAATGACAAAGTATCTGATAGCAGAGAAACATTTAAAAGTACTGCGTACACTGATCTTCTTACAAGGGCTGGTCAGCTAAGTTCAATTTGTCGCGAGATGGTTCAAAAAATGGACTTTACGCTTGTGTATGATCGGGACCGAGAGTTATTTAGCATTGGTTATAATGTAGATCGGGCTCAACAAGATAACAGTTATTACGACCTTTTGGCCTCCGAGGCACGACTGGCATCATTTATTGCGATAGCAAAGGGAGAAGTGCCGCCTGAGCACTGGTTTCGGCTAAGCCGACGGCTGACAAGTATCGAACGCAATGAAATTCTGCTTTCGTGGGGCGGCACGATGTTCGAATATCTAATGCCATTGCTGTTCATGTCAGAATTTGAAAATACGCTACTTAGTAACACCTATAAAAATGTTGTTCTCTGGCAGCGGAATTATGGATCGTTGCGAAATAAACCCTGGGGTTTTTCTGAAAGTGGTTATAATGTGCGAAATATGGAATTGCATTATCAATACCGGGCATTTGGAGTGCCTGGACTGGGGTTACGCCGGGGACTGGCTGAAGATTACGTGGTGGCACCATATGCCGGAATGCTTGCTTTAATGGTGGATTCAAAACGTGCGCTAAGTAATTTGCGAAAATTGCGGGATGAGGGCGCATATGGGGCCAATGGTTTTTATGAAGCCGTAGATTATACAAAGCGACATCTTCCCAAGGATGACAGGAGTGAAAACGCTGTTGTTAAAATGTATATGGCACATCACCAAGGAATGAGTTTATTGGCACTGTTAAATGTATTGGATAACAACCGCATACAGCAATTATTCCATGACCATCCGTTGGTTCAATCCTGTGAATTACTTTTACAGGAACGTATTCCAAGGGGTATCCCTATTAAAGAACCCCGTCCCATTGATGTAGAGCTTGAGCCGGCCGAAGAGGAGCAGGTGAAAAATATAGTGGATCATGCCAGCATTGAAGCTCTTGATGATACACCACCTCGAACTCATATCCTTTCAAACGGACATTATTCAACGCTGATTACTCATTCCGGTACCGGTTATTCTTATTCAGGTGATTTAATGCTTAGCCGATGGCGATCAGATGTGGTAACTGACCATTACGGTATGTTTTTCTACATCAGGGATTTGGAAAGTGGAAATTATTGGTCAGCAGGTCACCAACCGGTTAAACGAAAAGCCGATCGGTATGATACATGGTATCACGCTGGCAAGGTACAGATTGCTCGTGTGGACGATTGGATTGAAACATTTATGGAGATATGTGTTTCACCGGAAGATAATATTGAGCTTCGTAAAATCACATTGACAAACTATTCCGAACGTCAGCGCAAGATTGAGATTACCAGTTATGCCGAAGTAGTTTTAAACACGCAACAAGCCGATCGTGCTCATCCAGCATTTTCAAACTTATTTGTGCAAACCGAATACCTTCAGGAGCATCATTCAATATTGGCTAAAAGACGTCCACGAGCAGAGGATGAAGCCCCTATTTGGCTGGTTCATACGATCGCCAGTGAGGATGCTGATAGTTTTTCTGAAGAGCTCCAGATTGAAACAGATCGAGAGCAATTTATCGGGCGAAACCGTTCAATGAAAGCACCTCGAGCTATGGACCAAGGAGTACGACTAAGTGGTAAGGTCGGAAATATCAAAGATCCCATTGTAAGCATTCGAAGGGTGATAACGCTTGATCCAGGTAAAAAAATTAATATTACGTTTGGTCTTGGAAGTGCGACTAATCGTGACGAGGCGGTGGCAATGGGAGATCAATATGACAATCCCTATGCCACGGATCGCGTTTTTGAACTTGCATCTATCTATGGCAATGTTGAACTGGAACATGTGGGGCTGAGTGGTGAGCAAGCGCAGTATATTCAAAACCTTACAAGTTATCTGATATATAATGGTGAAGCGTTGCGGGCAGAGGAAGGCACGTTAACACAAAATAGAAAAACACANTCGGGACTCTGGGCCCATGGAATATCAGGAGATGTACCAATTTTGGTATATCATATCGATGATAAAAAGTATATGCGAGAGGTAACGCTATTGCTCAAAGCGCATCATTTTTGGCGCCAACGTGGCTTAAATGTCGATTTGGTTTTTATGAATGATCATCCTCCGTCATATGTAAACGAACTCCAGGAATTAATTCAGCAACAATTACAGCAAACCACTGATCAACATACACAGCGAGAGAAAGGAGGGGTTTTTATCCTTCGCAGCGACGAGTTAAGCCGAGAAGATAATGTGCTTATCAATACTGTAGCTCATGTCGTTCTTACCGGAAAATTACCCAACCTTAAACAGTTAAAAGAGCAGGGGCAAGTAGATGCTCCTAAAAAGCAGATATCACCATACAAGTCTGTTAAATATGTGCATGTTAAAAATAAAACTACAAGTGTAGGTGAGGATTTACTGTTTTATAACGGGTATGGAGGATTTTCTGCCAATGGTCATGAATACGTTATCAGACTCCAGACCGATCCGGATATCCAAAACCTGCGCTTTCCACCGGCCCCTTGGATTAATGTTATTGCAAATCAGGACTTTGGATTTTTGACGACCGAAAAAGGGTCATCGTATAGCTGGAGTAAAAATAGCAGAGAGAATAAGCTAACCCCATGGTCCAACGATACTGTGTTGGATCCATCCGGAGAAGCTTTCTATATACGTGATGAGGATGAAAAGCTCTTTTGGTCACCCATGCCGCAACCGGTTCCGGGAAGTGCTGATTATGAAATAAGGCATGGACATGGTTATTCGACCTATCGAAGTAAAACCATGAATATTGAGCAAAAAGTTAGCATATGGGTAGACAAAAATGATCCGATAAAATTCGTAAAACTTAGGTTGTATAATGAAGATTTAATGGATAAAAACTTAACACTGGTTGGATATACCGAGTGGGTGTTGGGGGTCTTCCGGGAAAAAAGTACGAGACAGATTGTATCTTCATTGGATGAAAAGAGCCAAGTTATTTTTGCCCGTAATTATTATAACAATGAATTTGCAGGTCAGGTTGCTTTCTCGGGTTTTGTGACAGATAAGGATATTCATTCAGTTTCATATTCTTCTGATCGATTATCATTTATTGGACGAAATAGAGATCTACAAAGCCCGAGGGCAGTAAAAAATGATACGACCTTAAACGGACGTTTCGGGATGAAATTTGAATCTTGTGCCGCTCATCAATTTTCTATTGAATTGAAGTCAGGGGAATCAACCGAAATTTATTTTTACCTGGGTGAAGGGCAAGACCAAGAGGAGGCGCGCAGACTGATAAGTAAATATCAGCAGTCTAAGACTATCAAACAGTCATTCATTGATGTGAAAAATTATTGGCGAAAGAAACTCGATGGTATCAGTGTTAAAACTCCCGAGCCTGAGTTAAATATTTTGATGAATGGGTGGCTGCAATATCAGAATATAGCTTGTCGAATGTGGGGGCGAAGCGGTTTCTATCAGTCGGGAGGAGCATTTGGTTTTCGTGATCAGCTACAGGATGCCACAGCGACCTGTTATTTAGATCCTGAGCTCACCCGTAAACAAATTCTATTGCATGCAATCCATCAATTTGAGGAGGGAGATGTACTGCATTGGTGGCATCCCCCGACCGATCGAGGTATTCGTTCGGTTATTACGGATGATCTGCTTTGGCTGCCTTATACCACAGCATTTTATATAATGAAAACCGGAGATGACGACATTTTAGATGAGCAGATTGCCTTTTTAAAAGCACGTCAATTGTATGAAGGAGAACATGAGGCATACTTACAGCCTGAGGTATCTGATCAAAAGGCATCTTTATATGAACACTGTTGCCGCGCTATTGATCGTTCGCTAACCAAGGGCGCTCATGGTTTGCCATTAATTGGTGGGGGAGACTGGAATGACGGGATGAATCAGGTAGGAGTTAATGGTAAGGGAGAAAGTATCTGGCTCGGATTTTTCCTCTACGCTATCTTAGATGATTTTATTCCGATTGTTAAAAAATTTAATGACCAAGGCCGACTTGATAAATACCGGATCTATAAGAAAGAGCTTAAAAAACATCTCAATAAAGAAGGTTGGGATGGTAAATGGTACCGCCGGGCTTATTATGATGATGGCACACCGCTGGGATCATCGCAAAATGATGAGTGTCGCATTGATGCAATTGCACAGGCGTGGGCGGTAATTTCTGGCGCTGGAACGCCTGCTAAAACTGCAAAAGCACTGCTAGCTGCTGAACGTTATTTGGTATCTAGGCAGGATGGGATTATTAAATTACTTACCCCTGCCTTTGACCAAACAGAGAAAAACCCCGGCTACATCAAAGGATATATTCCGGGCGTACGCGAAAATGGCGGACAATATACACATGCTGCCCTTTGGCTTGTTAAAGCATTTGCAGAAGCGGGGAAAACAGAAAAAGCTATTTCACATATGAAAATGCTTTTGCCCATTAATCATGCTTTAAATAGTATAGATGTAGAACGTTATCAGGTTGAGCCTTATGCGGTTGCGGCTGATATCTATGGAGAACATCCTCTTGTGGGAATGGGGGGTTGGACTTGGTATACCGGTTCAGCGGGGTGGATGTACCGTGTGATTTTAGAATCTTTATTAGGCATAACAATCGTTGAAGGAAACCAAGTTCAAATTACTCCTACTATTGTTTCGTCATGGAAGAAGTATGAGTGTTGGATACAAAACAACAATCATGATGTCACCTTACACATCGAAGTATTGAATCCCAATAAATTATCCAAAGGTACTGTTACTGCATCGCTTAACGGTTCTACCGTAGCTGTTAAAAATGATGTGGTTAGGGGCACGCTTCCCGATAAGAAGGGAATTCATAACTTAAAAATTATTATCGAGGAGTGAGTATTTCTGTATTTATAGCGTGGTAGAAATTCTTACACCTCTAATATCGTAGAACGTACATTTCTTTGGTGAATATTTATATATGTTCATTTTCAAGAAACTCTAATTTGACTGCCCCAAAATTCAATTTACCATGGATGCTATCAAGGTTTTGATTATTGACAAAAATATTCTTGTTAGAAGAGCAATAACCACCATTTTACAGCAGCATGAAAAATTCGGCGTTTATTGGTTAAGTGATGAATTTGAAACGGTTGAAACCGTTATTCGCAATAAAGAACCTGATGTTGTTTTGCTAAGTATCGAAAGTATTGAGGGCAAAGGGTTAGATATGTTACAGAGAATTAGGTCGAGCTTTAGCAACTTGCCGGTTATAGTTATAAGCCCACGCAATAATGAAGGAGCAAAGGCAGCAATAACAGCACTACGGTTGGGTGCTGTTGATTTTATTACTAAACCTGAGTCAAAAAATCTGATTTTATTCGCAGAGCAGCATTTTAAAAAGCGATTAGAGCCATTAATTACGGCTATCCATAAGACAAAATTGCAAAAAAATGTAGACGATTTAATGCTGGAATCGCTGACTCGGCCGCAGAAAAGTTTTGAAGAAATAACTCCGAATATTAGCGAGCACCAGTCGATAGAAGTAGTAGTAATGGGAGGGTGTACTGGAGGGGTAAAGGTATTATTTTCAATTTTTAGCAGGTTGCCGAAAGATTTGGCAGTGCCAGTGGTAGTTGTGCAGCATTTGCCGCGAACCTATACCGAGTATTTAGCTACTTGTCTGGATGCCTTTTGCAGTATACCTGTCAGAGAAGTACAGGATGGAGACACGTTGGAATCAGGCACCGTGTATATTGCTCCCGGGGGGTATCAGTGTGAAATTGTTAAGTCAGTTTCAGATATCACCGCCTCAGTGTACCGGGGGCCCCGTGAAAATAACATGCGCCCATCGATTGATGTATTGTTTCGTTCCGCAGCGAAAATATATGGCAATAAAACCCTTGGAGTGTTACTAAGTGGTTGTGGGTGTGATGGATTGAGTGGTGCCGAAGAAATTAAGAAACATGGAGGACAGATCATTGTTCAGGATCCCCGATCTTCTATTGCACCTCACTTACCATTATCGGCAATTTCACAGGGATTAACTAAAATATATTATCCGCCGAAAGATATTGCGCAGCAATTAATTATATACTCATCTCTTATTGGTAGTGGTAATTATAATCCCCAACAAAAAGATGTACTAAATACCAATTTTTTGTTTTAGATTGTCCATAGTTACATTCTCAGAAATATGATTTTTATTCATCTATGGACCGATCAGCTGCTTCCAACCCTTTCTTTGAAAAACAACCGTGGGCACTGAATATTCCGGATGTTCTTGGAGCCTTAGAAGTTGATGAAGATCATGGGCTTTCACCGCAGCAGGTGAAAAAGCGCAAAGAGAAATATGGTCCTAATCAACTTCGCAGACATAAAAAGCGGGGTGTTTTAGAAATCCTGATCGATCAGCTAAAGAGTATTATAATTGTACTTTTGGCGGCTGCGGCCTTACTAGCTTTTTGGTTAGGGAAATACGTAGATGGTTGGGCCATTGTAGCTGTTATTGTTATTAATACGGGAATAGGATTTTTTACTGAGCTCCGTGCGGTTCGCTCTATGGAAGCTCTATTTAAGCTTGGAAAAGTGAGTACAAGGGTCCGGCGTGCGGGTAAAATTATTGAAATAGATGCCGAAGCATTGGTGCCGGGAGATATAGTCATTATTGAGGGAGGCGATATCATTACAGCTGATCTGCGTGTTATCCAAGAATCCAAACTACAGGCTGATGAATCAGCGCTGACTGGAGAAAGTTTACCGGTATCAAAACAGGCTGATGCAGTTGCCACTGATACGGTACTGGCAGAGCGGAGCAGTATGCTATATAAAGGGACGGCAATAACTCGTGGGGCTGGTGAGGCAGTTGTAACTACAACCGGTTTAGATACTGAGCTGGGAGCAATTTCATCGCTCGTTGAGGAGGCAGAAGAAGAGCAAACTCCGCTCGAAGAACGGCTAGATAGGCTTGGCTACCGTTTAATTGCTGTAACACTATTAATCGCGGCTTTCGTAGTGGGATCAGGTATTTGGGCAGGAAAAGAATTGTATCTGATGGTTGAAACAGGCATTGCACTTGCGGTTGCGGCCATTCCTGAGGGCTTGCCCATTGTAGCCACCATTGCCTTAGCTAAAGGAATTCGGTTAATGGCTAAGAAAAATGCCTTGGTTAACCGACTCTCATCAGTAGAAACGTTAGGGGCTACCGGTATCATCTGTACGGATAAAACCGGGACGTTGACAGAAAATAAGATGACAGCCACTGGTATCTACTTGTCAGGAGATCAGGACATATCCCTATCAGAGGAAGCATTAATGGAAAATAGTGATTTAAGACTGGCTCTGGAAGTGGGTGTACTTTGTAATAACGCCTCGTTGCACCAACAAGAGAAGGGAGGAACAGGAGATCCAATAGAGATCGCTTTGCTTGAGGCTGCTAAAAAGGTGGGTATCAATATTGAGGAACTCTCATCTAAATATCCTGAGGTCCGGGAGGAAGCCTTTGATGCAGATGTAAAAATGATGGCCACTTGGAATGAACAGAAGGATAAAGCTTACCGGGTATGTGTAAAAGGAGCCCCGGAACCGGTTTTAGATGCCTGTAATACTGTTATGGTTGAAGGAAAGGTGCAACCATTACAAAAAAAGGATCGGATAAAATGGAATGAACTCAACCTGAAGCTGGGACAAGAAGGGCTTCGGATGTTGGCATTTGCGGTTAAAACAGTAGAAACGATCGAGGAAAACCCCTATGAGGAATTAACGTTAGTAGGTTATATTGCCCTGAGTGATCCACCTCGAAGTGATGTCAAACCTGCTATATTGCGATGTCAGCAGGCAGGTATTCGAGTGGTAATGATAACAGGGGATCAAAAGGCAACAGCCGAATCAATAGCTGAGGCCGTAGGTATTGATTTAGATAATCGAGAAGCAATACATGGAAGAGATCTTGTAGATATTGAAGGACTGAGTATCGAAAGCAACGAGGCGAACCGAATATATCAAACCTCTGTGTTTTCACGCGTAAGTCCCAATCAGAAACTGGATCTTATTGAGCTGTTTCAAAAGAAAGGACAAATTGTGGCGATGACGGGCGATGGGGTCAATGACGCTCCTGCTCTTAAGAAGGCCGACATTGGCATTGCTATGGGGCAACGGGGTACCCAGGTAGCGCAAGAGGCCTCTGATATGGTGCTTACTGATGATGCATTTTCAACTATTGTGAGTGCAATAGAGCAGGGGCGTGTCATTTTTAATAACATCCGCCGTTTTATTTACTATCTGATGTCATGTAATGTTAGTGAAGTAATGGTGGTTGCCATGGCGACCATTATTGGCACGACCTTACCTATTCTGCCATTACAGATACTCTTTTTAAATTTAGTTACTGATGTTTTTCCCGCTTTGGCTTTAGGCGTTGGTGAGGGGGAAGAAGGGATTATGAGAAAGGCGCCCCGTAATCCTGATCAGCCTATCTTGGGTCGTAATGAATGGATGGGTATAGCTGGTTATTCCCTCATTATTACGTTCTCAGTGCTTGGGTCACTTTTTGTTGGGATGGAATATCTTAATTTATCTGCAGACAAAGCGGTTACGTTATCTTTTTTAACCCTTGCATTTGCCCAGTTATGGCATGTGTTTAATATGCGCAGTGGCGACTCTATATTCTGGAATAATACTATTACAACAAACAACTACATTTGGGGAGCATTGCTACTATGTACAGGATTGCTGTTTATGGCGGTTTATATTCCAATCTTAAGTGATGTGTTAAAAATAACACCTCCCACACTAAAGGGCTGGATATTAATTTTTGTAATGAGTGGAGTTCCCCTTTTGGTGGGACAACTTTGGAAGATATATGGGCCTGAATTGGAGTTCTCGCAAAAATAAAAAAGCCAACAGTTTCCTTATCTCAGCATTACCTGAATTAAGTATTTAAGGTATAATCTCAGCCTTGATCACTCAAAGCACCCTTAACTGCTGGCTCAACATCGATATTTTCATATCGATATTTAATAGACCGTTGCACACTCCTTGAAATGCCTTATTTAGGCCAATTCCAGCAGAAGTCTCCGGTCATTAATTCGGACTTACCTTAATATTGTGCCGTAGCATTCATAAGGTTGTGCAATTTCAAAATGTCAATTTCTCTCTCTTGAATCTATATTCAATTTAATATAGCACAAGGTGCTTGTCTGTAGGTATAACCATGCACAGCATGTAGAAATTTGCACTACAGAAATAAGGCTATAGTCGATCTTTCTTCGATTTGTATTCAAAAACAGTCAATATTGCGGGAAGTAAAAAAAGTGCCGCAAAAAGGGTTAGTCCAATCCCTAAAACAGCCATTTCTCCAATGGAGCGCATTCCCGGATGAATTGAAAAAAGGAGGCCTCCAAAGCCAAGCATAGTTGTAAGAGCGCTAATGGTAATATGTTCGCCTGTTGAGGTAAGTACTTTGTGAATTGAGCCTTTACCTTCCTCTAGGTAACGGTGGACCAAATGAATGCCACTGTCATCACCAATTCCTAAGACAGTAGGAAGTACCACCAGATTATAGAAGTTTAGTTTCCATCCAAAAATTTCAAGAAATCCAAACATCCATAAAAAGCTGGCTGTAAGGGGAAGTAGTGCAAAGATCATCCATTTTACTTTTTGTAATACGATTAGTTTAAAAATGATAATAAACAGGATGGTGAGGCTAACCATGATAGGAGTCTCTTCTATCATAAGTCGAAGCATATCGGAGGCAACAATGGAGGTAGAACCCGCATGGAAAGTTTGTCCGCCATGTATCGTTATTTCCCCGACATCATCGGCAAATAGCATAGAATTACGGCCGTCAGCCAATCCTACAGATGGATGTATAATAACTAATGTGCCAATTTCCCCAGTTTTAGAGGTAAAAGGATCAATAATAAATCCCGGTACTTCATTCAATGGAATAGGATGCTCCGTAGAGGCTGCCTGCTGCAATTGAACTATCTTCGAGTCATCAGAATCCTTGAGAAAGGGGTCTTTCAGCAGGTCACGAATAGCATGTATGCGGTTCAACTTTTTTTTGGCAGCATCTGAATCTATCGGGTAACGATCCTGAAACGTTTCTACCGATCGTATAGTCGGAGTTAACGTATCAGTAGCCATATAATCGCGTAAACGATTGGCTACTGCAACAGCTTGCGAAGGAGTATCTACAATAACGTAAGCGGCATTACGGGTCTTCCGGTCGCTATAGACCTTGTTCATTTCATTCCGCAATACATTATAATCTTCATATTCGGGCTCCAATTCTGCAAAATCATACTCGAATTTTAGGTTTGGCAGCTCAATAATAGTAACTGCTGTTGTGATGAGGGCTATAGCTATAATCACATAGGATAATATCAGTTTTCTGTCAGTACGTAGATTCTTCTTATCATGA
>P_1C_Sed_2_UnCtyDRAFT_1000046_pt1 | contig 33447 bp, 30 predicted proteins | sample Pon1CUnioCityCA_4_FD_10229 | JGI IMG/M metagenome (IMG submission 10229) | reverse complement strand
GCCGTGATCGGAAAAATTGGCTTCTCCCGCCACAAAAAGGCCGGGAATGTTGCTCATGAGGTTATAATCAACCCAAAGTCCGCCCATCGTATAGTGAACAGCAGGGAAAATCCTCATGGGTACTTCGTATGGATTGTCATCCGTAATGTTCTGATACATATCAAACAAGTTACCATACTTGGCTGCAATGGCTTCTTTCCCTTCGCGTTTAATCGCATCTCTGAAGTCGAGGTAAACTGCAAGGCCGGTTTCGCCGACACCCATCCCCTCATCGGTCACCATTTTGGCATTACGTGATGCAACATCACGCGGCACCAGGTTTCCAAAACTTGGATACTTCTCTTCGAGATAGTAGTACCTGTCTTCTTCCGGAATATCATTTGGTTTACGCGAATCTTCAGGATCACGCGGCACCCATACGCGGCCATCGTTTCTCAAACTCTCACTCATAAGCGTAAGCTTGGACTGGTAGTCGCCGCTGACAGGAATGCAGGTTGGGTGAATTTGAACCATACAAGGATTTGCAAATGCGGCACCCCGTTTGTGGCACCTCCACGCAGCAGTTACGTTTGAATTTTTAGCGTTGGTCGAGAGATAGAATACATTTCCATATCCGCCGGTACAGAGCACAACTGCATCTGCTTTCCACCTGTTGATGGAACCATCAACAAGGTCACGGGTTATTATTCCTCGCGCTTTGCCATCTACAACGACGAGATCGAGCATTTCATGGCGCGGATAATTTTTGATTTTGCCTGCATGCACCTCTCGCATCATTGCCTGATAAGCTCCGAGCAGAAGCTGCTGTCCGGTCTGACCACGGGCATAAAATGTTCGTGACACCTGTGCACCACCAAATGACCGGTTGTCAAGCAATCCACTATATTCACGTGCAAAAGGCACGCCCTGGGCAACTGCCTGGTCAATAATGCTATTTGAGTTTTGTGCCAGCCGATAGACATTTGCTTCACGACTTCTATAATCGCCACCCTTGATAGTATCATAAAAAAGACGCCAGACACTATCCCCGTCGTTTGGATAATTTTTTGCAGCGTTTATACCACCCTGTGCGGCAATACTGTGGGCGCGACGGGCTGAATCCTGAATACAGAATGTTGAAACCTCATAACCCAGTTCTGCAAGACTTGAAGCGGCAGATGCACCGGCCAGGCCGGTTCCTACAACAATAATTTTATGCTTACGCTTATTGTTGGGAGATACAAGTTTAATGTCTTTCAGATGCCGGTCCCATTTCTCTTCAAGAGGGCCGGATGGAACGTTTGATTCTAATTTCATAATAAGTCAGACTTTTTCGATTAAAAAAATGATTACCGGCACTCGATCAGAGCTGCCTCACAGCCCCCGCCAAAGTAGATATAGATGGGAATGAACAGGAATCCTACAGCCATCAGAATGGCAAATACAACACCTATTGAATAGATTATCGCAGACGCTTTTTTACTTTTCACCGTGAGTGATGTAAATGCACTCCAAATCCCATGCCCCAGATGAGCTCCCAGCAGCAGCATTACAAATGCATAGCCAAATGCATAACCTGCACCCTGAAAAGTCTCAATAACCAGTGATTTAATATCGTGGGTCTGCTGGCCGTCGATCATAACAGTTCCGGTATCACCCAGCGCAAATGTGTTGATATGAATGACAACGAAGACTAAAAGTACGACGCCTGTAAATGCCATACTACGTGAACTAAGACTCTGCCTCGAGGGTCCGCCTTTACTGCTATAGACTTCATATTTTTGAGGGCGGGCGCGTCTTTTCTGAATCCAGATGGAAATTCCTATCCATGCATGAATTGTAAATACAACTAAGAGGCCTATTCGTGCTATCCAAAGAAGTGGGCCAAGACTGTGCAGGAACATCGAGTATCGGTTCATAGCATCCGCTTCGCCGAAAATTGCAAGGTTACCACTTAGATGAAATACAATAAAGATAAATAGAAATATACCCGTCAGACCGGTTAAAATTTTACGGCCAACTTGTGAACTTGCTGCTTTTAAAAGTGATGGCATAAGTATGTTAAAATTTTGCTACACGCAGTACTGTGATTCGAATGGTTGATAGACGATCCACTACGTAGTTAGGTTCCGTTTATAAGTTAGTAAAAATCCACTTATTTAAGCTAAAAGGCAAGGATGAAGCGCTTTCTTTCGATGGTGTGATACTATTAAGAATCTGTCTATATTATGTAAAATTTTAACAGCCAAGAGTTCAATTTATTGCTGACGGTCACTCAAAATTTTCAGGCTGAATATCGAGTAAAAGGCTCAAAGTTTATATCCGTTATAAGTCCCTGTGATACAACTGAAGAGGCAGAAAATAAGCTCTCCAAAGTTAGGGACATTCACCCAACTGCCACTCATCACTGCTATGCATTCAGAGTCAATCCATCAGAGATTTCTGAGCATTCTCAGGACGATGGCGAACCAGGTGGCACTGCAGGCTTACCCATTTTAAATGCAATGCGATCAGCAAATGTTGTAAATGCAATCGTCATTATTGTGCGATATTATGGTGGAACCAAGCTTGGAAAAGGTGGTCTTATTGATGCCTATGGATCCTCAGCCAGCCAAGTTATTGAGCGGTCAACGTTAAAAAGTATCATACCTACACAGAGATACGAGATTATATTCCCCTACAATCAGCAGTCAGTCATCGATAAGCTCAGGCATTCATTTACATTATTCGAGATCGAGTCATCATACACAGAAAACGTAGACCTTATCCTTGAATGCCCTGTTAGAGAAGCTAAATATTTTGAAAAGAAACTTGATGCCGTCCATCATCTGCTGATCAGTGTAGATAGGAAAGGCATCTTCTTCAGAGTTTTGCCTTAAGTTTGTGAATGATGTATCCTATTGAAAGTGTTGAAAAAGCCTGAGCGACCTCTGAAAACATTGCCACCTAGTAAAAACCCTGGTTGGTTTCACTTAGTACCACCATTAAAAGCAGAATTAATATTTCATGAAAATTTATACTAAAAAAGGCGACGCCGGCGAAACCTCTCTTTTTGGAGGGACCAAAACGAAAAAGAGTAACATCAGAATTAGTGCATATGGTACGGTTGATGAATTGAATTCAACGATTGGCATGGTGCTATCCTACTCCATCTCACAACAGGGCAAAACCATACTCTCGCAAGTTCAGAATGATCTGTTTGTTGTGGGTGCCACTCTGGCAACACCGGATCCCAGAAAATCCAAAATCGACCAGGTTGGTAACAAAGAGATTGAAGGCCTCGAAATGTGGATTGACAGACTTGAGGAAAACCTGCCGTCATTGAAGTCTTTTATATTACCCGGGGGAGGTGGAGCGGGATCAACTCTTCATTTTGCCAGAACCGTGTGTCGCCGTGCAGAACGCGAAACAGTGCAGCTTGCTGATTCAGAAGATATACCGGCTGATGCTATTATTTACCTCAACAGGCTGTCCGATCTGTTATTTGTACTTGCACGCTATGAAAACCACCAGCATGGTGAAAAAGAAACACCGTGGATTCCAGAGTAATTACTTCAACTATATAATTTTATCACTTTAACTACTGATTCGACATGTCGAAATCGATAGAGCTTAAGCCCGACTGGAAACGATGGTTCTGGGGATATTTTTTCGGAGTTATTTTAATTCCATTCTTAGGTTTAGGTATCGCTGTATTATGGATTGTTCATGCAAGACGTAAACATATAATCTATAACGTTACAGATCGTCAGATTGAGGAACAAACAAAAAAATTGTCTCAAAAAATAGATCTGGCTAATGTAAAGACACTTGACGTAGAGCAGAACTGGTTCGATAAAAAGTTTGGGATTGGTGATATCAAGTTATCAACCGAAACCCGAAGTATCACTCTTTTGGGGCAATCAAATCCTGAAAAGCTAGCAGATATGATTTCTTCAGCCATCAGGGCCGAACGGAAACGTATCGAGGATTTGAACCAAATACGTGAAGCACCTGAAAAAGAACCGCCCTCCCCCGGCACTCTGGATAAGCTTGATTATCTCACCGGTTTATGGCAGCAGGGATTACTGAGTGATGAGGATTTTCGAAAAGAAAAGAAGCATTTCGAGAATTAGCTCCTTACAGCAGGGAATTTTACCTTACTGCAGGTTGTAAAAGCGTAATAAGACCTTCATCAGCTTCTAGCTCTGCCATGGCTCCTACAGGAATAGTAAAATTATCCGGTTCATGTCCAATATCTGCATTGTAGATAGCAGGAACATCATATCGGGACAGATAGTGATCCATAACTTCCATCAGTGAAAACGTAGGTTCTGTTCCTCCAGAACAATCAGTACATTTGCCAAAGATAAAACCTGAGATTTGGTTTAAAACACCAGCTTGTTCCAGGTGCGCCAGCATCCGGTCAACTTTGTATGTGTCTTCTCCAATATCTTCAACAAAAAGGAGTGCGCCATCGTAATTAGCCTGGTAGGGTGTTCCAAGTGTTGTAACAAGAATGCTTAAATTTCCACCTAGCATTTTTCCCTGAACCTTGCCGGGTCGTAATGTCTTCACATTACTTACTGACTTGTACTTTTCCGCTTCTCCATTCATTATAACCGTTTCAAAACTTTGTTTGGTTAGATCAGTCCAGTCTGAATTTCCATTGGGACCATGAAATGTCTGTAAATTACTAAATGCCATCAGTGCATGATGAAGCGTTGTGTTATCACTAAACCCACAGTATACTTTAGGATTGCAGGCAATCATCTGAAAATCCAGATAAGGTAAAATCCGGGCACACCCCCACCCGCCGCGCACAGCAATGATTCCGTCAATATCAGGATTTTCAAACATATCATTGAGATCCGATGCCCTGCCTTCATCTGTACCGGCAAGATAACCATGTCTGTCTTTAACGTGATCGCCAAATACCGTTCGCAGACCCAAATCTGCAAGCTCTTTCTGCATTCTCTCGAACTCTGATTCATCATAAATGATGCCAGCAGGTGCTACCAACCCAATAGTATCGCCTGGCTGAAGCCGCCTGGGGAGATTCAAATTACTCTGTTCGGATCGTATATAGGCAGTTTGTAACGCTATAGGCAGTGACCCAAGGCCAATCGTTTTAATAAAATCTGAACGTTTCATCATGACCTTCCCACAAATAGTTAGTTAATCAGAGTAGAGTTTATTGTTAAAAATGTACTGTGCCACAGATTCGGGCACAAGTGACTTCAGACTATCATCCTCCATCCTGGCTTTTTCCCTAATCTCAGTAGACGATACATCAACTTCGGTATGATCTATAAAGATTGCTCGCTCTAAAATTTCTCCGGAGATAGTTGAGCTGTCACTACCGGGCCGGCTTGCCACGATGAGCGGTGTGCGTAGTAAAATCTCTTCGTATTTCCACCATGTATTAAATGCGGCCAAACTATCCTCTCCAATACACAAAAAATATTTATTTTCGGGATGTTTCTCTTGAAGAGATTCGATTGTTCTTAATGTATAAGATGGCTTTGGGAGATGGGATTCGAGATCAGAGACAAATACTTTACCATATTCTTGAAACGCCAGTTTAAGCATCTCATAGCGATGCCCAAAAGGTGTCTGTTCTTTATCTTTTTTATGCGGGGAAGCCGGTGTCGGTAATACGAGTAGCTTGTCGATAATATTACTGGCCAAAAAAGATTCTGCAATTTTTACATGGCCAAGATGCACCGGATCAAATGCTCCTCCAAAAATCCCTATTCTCACCCCCGCAGGCTTCACTCGCCTTCAACTACGGGTTCAGAGTCACTCGCTTCACCTATATCTTCAATTTCACCTCGTGCCCTGTCATACAGGTCTTCCGCCCTGCTTCTGTTTTCACCGCTTGGAAATAACTGAAGGTAAGTTTCATAGCTATCGATGGCAGATTCGTAACGAGTTAACTGACTTGATGGAATACTGTTATCAGCGTATAGAATATAAGCTTCAATCTTATCTACCAATGCCTCTTCTGCCCATTCAGATTCAGGGTAATTATCAAGAACGAGATCATAATACACAATAGCAGCACTGTACCGCTCGGTCCGCTTATAAAACTCAGCAGATTCGTACTGTTTTCTGGCAAGTTTATTTCTAAGCTGAGTAATATACTGAGAAGATTCTACAACACGATCAGAGTTTGGATATCGTGAGTTAAATAGCCTGAAGCGTTCAAGCGCCTGTCGTGTATAACTTTGATCGAGTCTATATCTCGGACTTAACATGTAGTAACAGAGGGCAGATTTAAAATCAACATCTTCCCGCAGTTCAGATCGTGGAAAAAAGGATGCATAGCGATCGTACTCTGATGCTGCCAGCAAATAACGCCGATCATTGAAATAACTTTCAGCTAGTAAATATTGAGCTTGCTGACCTAAGTCCGTCCCTCGCCCAATCGATACCACTGTTTCGAATGCTCTTGATGCATTAGACCAGTTTTCATCATCATACTGAGCTTTTGCCTTATTGAAGGCAACTTCGAGAGAATCACCAGGTCGTATAAGCTCTTGATTGCGACATGAGAGTAATGCAAAAACAGCTATAGTAAAAAGTAAAACTTTACGCATTGACTTTAGTGGTCCCGTTTTTTTAAAGTTCTGATAAGTTGGACAAGATCTCGCTTATCTTCTGATTCACCAAATATTTCTAAGGATTGTTCAGCCGAATCGTAAAGTTCTTCCATTTTTATCCGTGCACTGTCAATTACATTAAGTTCACGAAAAAGGTCAATTACCAACTCTACATCCTTATCCTTAAGGGGTTTGCTCTTCAGGCACCCTTTTAACCATTTTTCTTGATCTTTATTGCTACGCTCAAGTGCAAGTATCATCAGATAGGTTTTTTTGCACTCATAGATGTCTCCAGCTACACGTTTTCCGAATTTTTCCGGATCAGCTACTACATCAAGCCAGTCATCCTGAATTTGAAACGCCCGGCCGATATTTTTACCGACTTTTTTAAGTGCACTAAGCTGCTGATCATTACAATTACCAATTACACCTCCCATCTGTAGTGCAGCTTCAAGAAGTGCACTTGTTTTGCCGCCGATCATCATCATATACTCGCTGATCGATACATCATTACGGCTCTCAAATTCCATATCGAGTGCCTGACCTTCGCATATCCTATTGATTCCATCAAGAAACAAACTATTAACTTTTCTGTAGTCTGTCGATTCTTCAAGATCATTGAGCAAAATAAGAGAGCGAGTATGCATGCTGTCTCCCGACAAGATTGCCACTGATTCATCCCATTTACTGTGAACCGATGGTTCTCCCCTCCGGCTCTCTGCCTGATCCATAATATCATCATGCATTAGAGTAAAGTTGTGAAGCAACTCAACGGCCAGAGCAGCCGGCATAGCTTTTTCACGCTGACCACTGCACATTCCGCATGCCATCAGTGTTAGAACCGGCCGAATACGTTTACCACCGTTTTGAAGCATATAACGCTGAGGGTCATATAAAGTCTTAGGGGTTTCCGGAAGGTTAAGAGTGGCAAGAGCACTCTCGATGCTTTTAACGTAGTGAGTAATAAATTTCAACGCGTTGCCAACTGAATTTTTAATGGATTAGATATTATTTTCGAGTGTCCTCAGACCTGTTTTGCTCAGGCTAATATACAAAATATAACTGCTGATCAGTTTACTTTATCATAAGATCTTTAGGATTACACTCCTGAAGTGATCGTTTCCCCAGAAGGGTCAATATGATTGCTGTTTGTTCTTTCCAGAGACTAATAAGCGACTTTAATTCTTCCTCACCGCCATTCATCAGTGACTGTATGACCGGCCTTGCAGAAGCGGTAAAATCTGCTCCTAAACAAATCGATTTCACGATGTCAGCGGCTCCACGGATACCTCCTGATGCAATCATCTCAAATCGAAATTCTTCCTGCAGTGCGGCAACTTCCTGAATGCATTTAACCGTAGGAATTCCCCATTCATTGAACATTTCAGTGGATCCAACACTGTTCTTTCGCTTATTCTCCACTTTTGACCAGCTGGTGCCACCTGCGCCAGCCACATCAATGACTGAAACACCAATCGCCAGTAGTCGGCGTGCCACATCACCGGATATACCAGCACCGGTCTCTTTCACAATTACAGGCACCGATGACTCAACAACGAGCTTGGCTATACCGTCTTCAATACCGGAGAAATCACGATCACCCTCGGGTTGTACCAGTTCCTGGAGAGGGTTTAAATGGACAATAATTGCATCAGCTTTTATAGAATCAATCAAAGCCGAAAGCTCTTTATCAGTAAGTCCACCCGATACCTGTGCTCCACCTATATTTGCAGCAATAAAGGCCGTAGGTGCTTCATGTCTAACCACAGAAAAACTTTCAAGTTCGTCAGGGCTATCTAATAGCGCACGCTGACTCCCAACTCCAAAAGGCAAATTCTCAGTTTCACAGACCCTGGCAATTTGTGCATTTATGTGTCCTGCTTCAGAATATCCTCCTGTCATTGAAGAAATCATAAGCGGAAATGCAAATGTTCGTCCCAGCAGATCCGCTTTAACTGATACATCATATAAATCAACCTCAGGGAGCGCATCATGCCGAAAATAAAAACCGTCAAACCCAGTGGGGGTTTCATAACCAACATCCTCATTTACACAAAGGTCGACATGATCTTTTTTCCGTTTTTGAATAGACATGGATGTGAGTTTAAGATAGTTTTGGTACGGTATCAAGCATTGGTTAACACGCTGCTTATTGCAGCGGCATAAAAAATATCGTCTTCAGAGCAGCCCCGTGAGAGATCCATGTACGGTTTTGCCAAGCCTTGTAAAATAGGGCCGATTGCTGTAGCTCCGCCCACACGCTCTGTAATTTTATAAGCTATATTTCCTGCATCCAAATTTGGGAAAATAAAAACGTTTGCATTTCCTGCAACTGCTGAGTCTGGTGCTTTTCTGTGACCTATCTCAGGAACAAAAGCAGAATCAAACTGAAGCTCGCCATCCATTTGCCAATCTTTATTCCTTTGCCGGGCAATGTCCAGGGCATTCCTTACTAAATCAACCCTCTCATGATTAGCACTTCCTTTCGTAGAAAAAGATAAAAAAGCTATTCTTGGATCTTCACCAGTAAGTGTTTTATGGGTCGTGCCAGAAGCAATGGCAATGTCGGCCAGCTGTTCTGCGTCGGGATATGGAACGACCCCACAATCGGCATATGTAACGACAGATTCATTTGTCAGCTCCATTAAAAATGTGCTGGATATCAGTTTAGTATTTTCTGCAGTTCCAATAGTGCGGAGTGATGCCCTGATCACATCAGCTGTTGAAGCAATTGAGCCAGCCACCGCCCCGTCTGCTTTTCCAATCGCCACACACCAGCCCGCTGTCATGAGTGGATCCTTCGCCAAATTTAAAATCTGGTCCTGGGTAGGGTTTTTGTGACTGAGCTTCTTTTCAAAAAAACTGATCCGTTCTTTTTGCTCTTTTTCAGTTTCTACCCTAACGATATCCATAGAATCCGGCAGATCAATCCCTTCTGATTCTGCAAGCTTTTCTACGTTATCATCGAGACTAATTAGAACCGGCTGAACTGCTTTCACTTTATGAAGACTCATCACTGCGTTTAACACGCGTGGATCTCTTCCGGCCTCCGGGAATACAATTTTTCGGTTTAGGTCAATACTGCGTTTCAGAATATCTTCGAGAATGGATGTTTTCATTACATCAGTAGTAAGATTGAAAGTAAAGTTGCGACAATTCCGGCCCACTGAGCGGGAGTAACAATATCGCCCCAGCGTATTAAGCCTAACACAGTGGCCCCTAATACAGTTAAGATATTTACGACACTGTAAACAACAGCACCGTTAAGTATTTCAAGAGCTTTTATAAGGAAAATTGCGGAGTATAAGTTTGGTATACCCACAAGAATTCCCATTCCGACCTCCTGAACTGAAAATTTAAGATCTCTTTTAATAATCACAGCTACAAAACCGACGACAGTTGCACTGAGAAACACTGTACCCATAAATTGCTCTTTTGTAAGATAAGAGCTGAAGTCTGCTTCAAAAATTTTAAGTGACCCATCTCCGAGTCCGGTACCAAGAAACAATAAAATGAGCAGCCATGCCGCACTTTTTGGTTCTCGCAGCATACGTCTCTTATTCGGCAGTAACAGGAAAAGAGCAATAATGACTGTAAAAAAACCGACCCACTGACTCACACTCATCATTTCCATATACCAAATCGTAGATAGCAAAACTGGAATCATTAAGGACATTCGCATGGCTGAGACGCTGATTCCAACTCCGTTCTTACTAACCGACTTGCTATAAATGAAGAAATTGGCAATAAATATAAACCCGACAATAACGGCAAATACAATTGCCGGTAAAGCTGCTTCAAAATTAAAATCAAATTCAGCAGCGCCCACAGGAGAAAAAAAAGCAACTGCTGAAGCTATGACATAGTTGACTGTCAGAACTTTTACCGTACTCAACTTTTTAAACTCTGTGACTTTTAAAAAATGAGCAATGAGTACTGAACAAGCAGAACTAAGTACAATGAATATCCATCCTGTCATTACTTAGCTATATCGAGCATTAATTTACCAAACCCCTGAACTTCCTGAGGTTTGTCATGGAGTCGACGTGATGTATAGTCTACATTATTTTCCAGGTGTCTTAACAATTCTGACATCTGTGTTTTTCGCTCCTGGATTGCTTCTGCCCAGTAATACGGAAAGATATGATGACGTTTATCATCTTCAGGTGATCCGCTATATTCAGATGAACTTTGACCGATTCTGTTTCCGAATAAAACATATGCATTTGCGAAATCTCTAAGGAGCCGATTTGCCAGTCTTTGCTGCTTTCCGCCATTTGAATTCATAAACGATATTATCTGACCGTTTTCAACCTCTTCTACATACTCCAGATCAACATATACGAACATTTTTTCAGCATTGCATTCAGCAAGCTGATCAAACAAATTCATGAGTGGCAAACTGTCAACAGTTCCACTTTCATCAACGTGGAAAAGTTCCAGATTTTCAGATCCGGAATCTGAAGAGTAAGATCTTGCATAACCGGTCAGATAAATATGAAATGACCCGCCGTTCATCTCTTCACACTGCTTCAATTCTTTAGTCCAGCTTAATAAATCAGCACTTTCAAGAGTTCTGATCTGGCTGCTGCCCATACTCAATGCCGACATCATGTAATGCATAAAAAGCTGCTCGTCCCGATCGCTAAATTGATTTGATCCAGCCTGATTACCATCATTACCGCTCAGTATAATCGCCCTGTCCGCAGGATTTCTGGGTTTGAGTACGGGCACAGATGATTCCACGTCAATTTCTCCAAATGGAATATCAGCAACTTCAAATAGTATAGCTGGACCATCTTCAGCTGTTGAACGCCACTCAACGCGTCCATCTTCTCGTTGTATAAATGCATTCAGGTCGTTGAAAAGAACTTCATTCCAAACATCAGAAACCTCATTAACAAGTTTAAGGGCACTGCCTTCGCCAATTTCTTCTATTATGTTATCTCTAGATATTACTGCTGTATTTCGTATTTCGGCTATCTGTTCCTGAATGACAAAATATGGTTCGAGAAAATCAGTGACCGGAAAACTGTATGTGTTTACAGAATCATTAAAACTGACACGAACCTCAATGTTGGATGTACTGTCTAGCTGGTGCGAAATTTCAGAGGTAAGGGCTCCAAGATTGATTTCAATAAATCCGCTTTCGGTCGAGATGGTCTGTTCGTTCAACAGAACATTTTCTCCATTATACACTGCTATGGAAGCGGGTTCGCTACTGAAACTGTCGATTTGTAGTGTATCAGTCTGTACATCAAAACCAGTTTGTCTTAAATAACGAATCTCATCTGTTAATATAGGCTCTCCCTTTTCTTCCAGATTGGTGGCTGCAAGAACAGTTAGTATTGCTCCGGTCGCATTCAAAGCTATTCGCTGGCTCGTGTTTGCAGAAGGAAGCAAATAATCAGAATTCGCCGCTATTGCAGAAATTGCTGCACCCGTAAGTGTGAGCAGCGCGAAACCCCATTTTGGTTTATACTCTTGTACGGTTCGCTGCACCTGCACTCGTTCAGCAAATTCGCGCTGAACAATATTATAAGATACCAGCCTTAAAACCGGAGACTCGAGAGTTGGCTTTTTTTCCGGTACTAACTGAATTGAATTTTGAACAATCTCCGGTTCTTCATTGCTGTCTACAGCATGTTCATCTACAACAGTCCATTTACTGGTAGTACATCCTGCAAATGCTAAGAGTAATATGCCCAAAAATAACTGACGGACAGAAACCATTGACTTCTTCATTAGAATGATAAGACGGCACCAAAACCGATTAAACTTCTGAATTTAAACGAATCTCCGGAGTCTGGGTCTGAAAGCCAAAACGGGATATCGTATCTAAGTACAAATCCACGTGGTTTCCCCAGGTAATCAGGAATATTCAATGAGAGAGCGAAGCCTGCACCACCATCAGCAATCCATGAGTTTGTTGAATTGCTTGATCCAGGTACAGTTCCAGCATCAAAGAAAAGATATGAACGTAATGCAATGAAGTCTGCAACGTAAGGAATGCGGCTAAATAATGTCTTTATTGGATTCGGATAATCAAATTCAGTATTAACTGCTGCAATTGAACTATACAGTTTGGGTTGCAGATTTAATAATTCCTGCTGTGTGCAATCGGAACATGAATCATCAGCAAACGATGCGATATCCTGGCTTGTGTATCCTCTAAGATTAGCACCGCCTGCCACATGAAAATTCCCGCCTTCAATCCAGGGCTGTGGAATGGTGCCTTTAGCGCGTGTAACTCCGTTTGACAACGTTTCGATGGCCTGGCCAGTACTTCTGGCAAAGAGATATTCAGGAGCTGTTTGATCTGTAGATGTGCCTGCAAATCCTCTAAATTTAAGTCCCCAGTTCTCGTTGAAAGGAATACGTTGAACTGCTGTCAGTGAACCAAAGGCATAATTTTGATTTAAATACTGAACGGAACCATTAACAGACAGCGTGTAAAATCCCAATCCATTCTCGTCTTGTAAATTTGCTGTTAACGAACTCAGGAACTTATCTTCATCAGTCCATAACAAAGGGAATGCAGTGTATTCATCGTCAAACCTTTTCTCATAGGTATTCAAAAAGCTTAGCTCCCGGTATCGACGCTCATCAAATCCCCGCTGCCATCGTTTGTTAAAGCTTAACCCCTGTTGTGTATAACCGGTTCTGATAGATGAGATTAACTGAATGTTTGCTTCACTTCCAAAATCCGACCACCTGGGAATGGGTTCGGTAAAGTTTAAGTAATAAGAAACAGGTAAATCAGGAAACCATGTTCCGAGCCAAACACCAGCATTCAGCCGATGCGGACCATCTTCGAAGGTACCGGGAACTTGTCCTTTCAGACGGATGCCCAGTCGAATGCCGTCCACGTCATTATACCACACATCAGGGGCTGGTATAAATTCATAAGATTTAGAAGATTGAGCAGACGCTAAAGTAGTCAGGCTCAAAATTATGGCAACACAAACTATGATGATGGAATAGGTACGAGCCAATCGTCCAGTATTTTGTTTGATGTGATAAGTCTGTTTGTAAGCTGAATCAAGCGAATTTGTTCCGGCCATTGAATATAAGCTGAAGCTTCCTTGGATGGTATCCAAATAAAGTCTGAGTGCTCGGCATCAAGTTTTATGGAGTCCTCTGCATTCAGTTCAGCAGCAAATGCAGGAATATTCAAGATTTTATCTGTCGAATATTCATAAAACTGATTTATGCTTGGAATAGTCCAGAAGGTTATCGGTTTCAGGTTCGTTTCTTCTTTCAGCTCTCTGAGTGCGGCCTGCCAATACGTTTCCTGTTTTTGAACTTTACCGCCTACCATTCGCCACTGATCTTCGTACAACTTTCCTTTTGCCCGTTTGAAAAGCAAAAATGAAACCTTCCCGTTTATGATCCTGTACGGATAAAGATCAATGAGTTTCTTCTCATCCATCAGTACGCTTAACTTCTTTTTTAAAGTACTCGAGTGTTTTTTGCAGTCCTTCTTTACGATTTACCCTCGGTTCCCAGTCAAGTATACGTTTTGCTTTTGATATGTCAGGCTGGCGAACTTTTGGATCATCTTCCGGCAATTCTTCGTGAATAATTTCACTTTTGCTACCGGTCAGTTCAATAATTTCTTTGGCAAATTCAAGAATGGTAACTTCCTGAGGGTTACCAATGTTAACAGGCTCTGTTTCATCAGACTGGGAAAGACGGTAGATGCCATCAACCAAATCATCCACATACGTAAATGACCGGGTCTGCGACCCATCCCCGAAAACAGTTATCGGATTTCCTTTTAAAGCCTGGCGCATAAACGTTGGCAAAGCGCGGCCATCCCGGAGTCTCATGCGGGTGCCGTAAGTGTTAAATATTCTTACAATCCGCGTTTCAAGATCGTGATATCTGTGGTAACCCATCGTCATCGCCTCAGCAAAACGCTTTGCCTCATCATATACACCACGTAAACCAATCGGATTTACATTCCCCCAATACTCTTCATTCTGTGGATGGATCTGTGGATCTCCGTATACTTCACTGGTAGATGCAAGAAGGAATCGTGCATTTTTTTCCTTTGCCAGGCCAAGTGCCTTATGCGTTCCGAGCGATCCAACTTTTAGTGTTTGAATTGGCATCTCCAGATAATCAATTGGCGATGCAGGAGACGCAAAATGAAGAACAAGGTCCAGCTTGCCGGGAACGTAAATATAGTTAGTTACGTCGTGCTTGATGAATTCAAAATCTTCATTACCCATTAAATGAGCAATATTTTCCAGAGATCCTGTGATGAGATTATCCATACAAACCACACGAAATCCTTCTTTCAGGTAACGGTCACAAAGATGAGATCCCAGAAATCCACACCCGCCTGTTATCAACACTTTCTTTTTCGAATTTGTCATAGAGATTGAATTAGGGTAATTGCACTCTTTAGGGTTTATGCGCCAATTGTTCTTCGACCCACGCTGAAATAAGTCAGACCGGCTTCCTCAGCTCTTTCGAGACTGTAAAGATTTCGACCATCAAATATCACGGGGGCCTTCATCTGATTTTTAAAGTTTTCAAAATCAGGACGACGAAACTCATTCCATTCAGTGCAGATGATAAGGGCGTCGATTCCGTCGAGAACACTATCCCGATCTTTCTTAAAATCAATCATTTTCAAAGTATCCTCTGATGATGCAACTTTAAACGTTTCAATTGCTTCAGGGTCATATGCTTTCATTTTCACGCCTTCTTTGGCCAAAGCCTCTGTAATGTATAATGATGGTGCTTCGCGTATATCATCAGTTTCAGGTTTGAAACTAAGTCCCCAGATACCAATCGTTTTTCCCTTCAGAGAATCTCCGTAATAAGACTTAACCTTATCGACGATAGAAAGTTTTTGCCTTCCATTGACCTTCATAACAGAGTCAAGAATCTTGAAATCGTAGTCGTTCCTGGCAGCGGTGTAATGAATGGCCTGGACATCTTTCGGGAAGCAGCTTCCCCCGTAGCCTATTCCGGCAAATAAAAATCTTTTACCTATTCGTGAATCAGTTCCGATTCCACGCCGAACGTTGTCAACATCGGCTCCTACTTTTTCACAAATGTTGGCAATCTCATTCATAAACGTAATTTTCGTTGCCAGCATCGCATTTGCAGCATATTTGGTGAGCTCTGAACTTCTCTCATCCATGATGATGATAGGATTGCCACTTCTCACAAACGGCTCGTAAAGNCGGGTCATGAGATCNGCTGCACGCTTACTTCCTGCNCCCACAACNACCCTNTCCGGTTTCATAAAATCTTCAACGGCTGCACCTTCCCNCANAAATTCAGGATTTGATACAACATCAAATTCCGCATCTGTTTTAGATGAGATTTTCTCACTCACCTTATCAGCTGTACCCACCGGAACGGTGCTTTTATTTACTACCACTCGGTACTCCGGATATTTATTAAACAGGTCTCCCAGCTTATCTGCTACGTCCAGTACAAAACTTAAATCAGCTTGTCCGTCTGCTCCCGGAGGGGTTGGCAAACAAAGAAACACAGCTTCAGCTGTTTTAAATGCTTCTTCCAGATCGGTTGTAAAACTCAGTCGCTTCTCACGTATAGCCCGGTCAAACACTCTGTTTAGTCCCGGTTCGTAAATGGGCACTACGCCATTGCGCATTTGCTCAACTTTCTCAGCATCAATGTCTACACATATAACATCATTTCCACTGTCGGCAAAGCAAGTTCCGCTTACAAGTCCAACATATCCTGTTCCGATTACTGCAATTTTCATGATCCTAGTCGCTCAATTTTTAAAATTTCTAGTTTTAGCTGACCGGCGGGCACGTCAACTTCCACAACATCTCCTACTTCTTTGCCCAGAATTCCCTGGCCAATTGGAGAATCCACTGAAATTTTTCGCTCTTTAAAATCAGCTTCATCTTTGGAGACGAGAGTATATTTCATCTCTTTATCGGTCTTATGGTTCAAAATCGTAACCGTTGACAGCAGGTAGGCTTTTGTATCATCAATATTTCTTTCATCTATAATGCTTGATGTTGCGAGCGTATTTTCAAGCTCCGCAATTCTTGTCTCAAGATGGCCCTGAGCTTCTTTTGCAGCATCATATTCAGCATTTTCACTGAGGTCGCCTTTGGCTCTTGCCTCTGCAATCTCGTTGGCAATTTCTTTTCTGCCACGAGTTTTCAAGTCTCTCAGCTCCTTGTCAAGCTTTTCATAGCCTTCCTTAGATAGATAGTTCTTTTTCATACGTCTGTTGATTCTTTAATCTGGTCTTTACTTTTTAAAAACAAAAAAGCAGTTTCACTAACTGCTTTGTACAATGTTTTCTATTTTTTTTACAGACCTAAAAAATAGGATGTTCAGCGCTGTTTACCAACCAAAATTTTAATCACACATCATTCACTTCATTAGAGATTTTAAATGGTGAGGGCATATCAGCTTCGTATATTCATGTGAAAGATTAACAAACTGAATACAATATATTTGAAAAAACGTTCGACAAGACAAATATTAGAAGCAAATCAATCCAGGGAATCTCCTCTCAGGAATCATTTTATTTTATGGCTCCACAATGTCAGGAGTCTGCATAATGTAGGAGCAGCATTCAGAAATGCAGATGCTTTTGGAATAAAAGAAATATATATCTCAGGTTATACGCCCCAACCTCCAAGACCTGAAATCACTAAAACTGCTATAGGAGCGGAAGAGCATGTTTCATGGAAGGCGATTGACAATCCGTTCGGGGAAATTGAAACTTTAAAAAACTCAGGTTATCAAGTAATTGGTCTTGAACAAACCCACAATAGTGATTTATTGTCCGATTTCGTCCCAAATAAACAGAAAATATGCCTGATGCTCGGTAATGAGGTCACTGGTATCGACTCTGATTTAATCTCTCATTTAGATTGTGCAGTAGAGATTCCTCAGTTTGGAATGAAGCATTCACTTAATGTGTCAGTAGCGTGCGGCGTTGCACTTTACGCTTTTTTGATTAAATATCAAGCTCCAAGTTAATACGAATCTTTTATCTGTAAATTGGTAAATTTGATACATAGACGTTATTTTCGGCGCCCAAAAGAAAGACAATTTATTTATGGCTAAACGCACACTTATTACTTCTGCCCTTCCTTATGCAAACGGGCCGATACATCTGGGGCATCTTGCCGGAGCATATCTTCCAGCTGATATATATACAAGATACCTAAGGCTCAAAAACGAAGACGTTCTACATATTTGCGGATCTGACGAGCACGGTGTTCCAATCACGATCGCTGCTGAAAAAGAAGGCATCACACCACAACAGGTGGTAGACAAATTTCACTCACAGAATAAAGCCTCATTTCAGCGCTTTGGTATCGACTTTGATTACTACGGACGAACATCATCAAAAACGCATCGTGAAACATCTCAGGAGTTTTTTAAAGCACTAAATGACCAGGGAGTTTTCAAGAAAAAAACAGAAGAGCAACTTTACGATGAAGATGCAGACATGTTTTTGCCAGATCGCTATGTAAAAGGAACTTGTCCGGTATGCGGTTACGAAGAAGCCTATGGAGATCAATGTGAAAAGTGTGGTTCTTCACTATCCCCCACCGAGCTTATCAATCCTGTAAGTTCAATTACAGGAAATAAGCCAATCACAAAGAAAACCGAACACTGGTATTTACCTCTCGGCGATTTCCAGGATTGGCTTGAAGGATGGATTGAATCACGTAATAATTGGAAAGCCAGCGTGACAGGACAGTGTAAAAGCTGGCTGAATTCCGGCTTGAATGACAGGGCAGTAACAAGAGATTTATCATGGGGAGTGCCCGTGCCTCTGCCCGAGGCTGAGGGTAAGGTTCTTTATGTATGGTTTGACGCTCCTATTGGTTACATCTCGGCTACTAAAGAATGGGCTCAAGAGAAAGGTGAGCCTGACCTCTGGAAAACCTACTGGAAGGATGAGGACACACGATTAATTCATTTTATCGGCAAAGATAATATTGTTTTCCACTGCATTATGTTTCCGGCCATACTAAAACAGTATGGCGGATATGTGCTGCCCGAAAATGTACCGGCCAACGAGTTTTTGAATCTGGAAGGAAGAAAACTATCCACTTCTAAAGGATGGGCTGTATGGCTTGATGAATATCTTGATGAATTTGACCCCGACCTTTTGCGATATGTTCTGGGTACGACGCTGCCTGAAACCAAAGATTCTGACTTTTCCTGGAAGGATTTCCAGGCACGAGTCAATAGTGAGTTAGCTGATATTCTCGGAAATTTCGTTTTCCGTACAACAAGCTTCACTCAGCGTTTTTTTAATGGAGAAGTTCCCACTCCTGAAAATTTGGACGAAACAGATAAAGCTGCTCTGAGGTTTATCACCGAGCAAAAGAAATTGATTCAGGAATCATATGACAGTTTCCGGTTCAGGGAAGCTATTGCTGAAACAATGAATCTGGCCAGAGCCGGGAACCGTTATTTCACAGAAACCGAACCATGGAAAACGCGAAATGAAGCTCCACAGAGGTGTAAAAATACGCTGTATGTGTGTACACAAATTTGTGGTGCATTGAGCTTGCTATTTCACCCGGTAATGCCGAAAAAAATGAACTTATTGCGTGAACAGCTTGGTATTCCCCATCAAACACATTGGGACCAAATCGACGATCACCTGGTTCCTGCAGGACACCTGATAGATAAACAGGACATCCTGTTCGACAAGATTGAAGACGATATAGTGGAAAACCAGGTCCAAAAATTAAAAGACAAGTCTGGTATAACAGCTGAAGAAGAGTCTGAATTTCCGAAATTAAAAGACACGACCACATTTGATGATTTTATGTCTCTTGACTTAAGAGCAGGTAAAATTTTAAAAGCCGAAAAGATCAAAAAATCAAAAAAGCTTATTAAAATTAACGTTGACCTTGGCTTTGAACAGCGAACAATACTTTCAGGTATCGCGGAATATTTTTCACCTGAAGATATCGTTGGCAAATCTGTATGTGTAGTTGCAAATCTCGCTCCTAAAAAAATGATGGGGATCGAAAGTAATGGTATGATCCTGATGGGAGAAGATTCAGAGGGTACGTTACATTTTGTTGAAACGGAAGCTGAACCCGGCAGTCCAATTACATGATGCTATCAGTTAATTATGGAAGTAGAACAAATTAAGAACTCTCCTGGGGTAACCGTTGGAGAATTGGGCACAGAATTCTGTTTTTACTGCAAAGATGCGACGTCTGTAGCATGTGAAGTCTTTGAGGATTACAGTGAGTCTGAAGGTAAACGCTACACTATGGAAACAGACGATGACGGGTACTGGCACCTGTCGGTCAATGACGATCTTACGGGGAAATGGTACGGGTATCATGTGAAGCACCCCAAACAATTAGAGAAGACCAATCCCTACCGTGGCGAACTCTTTGCGGATCCTTACAGCCGGCATGTAACGGTAAATGATTCGTACGATCAACGAGCTAAAACCTATATTTTTGATAACTCATTTGACTGGGAGGAAGATCAGCATCAATATCCTGACGACCCGCGCGACCTCGTTATTTACGAAACGCACCTGAAAGATTGCACAGCCCATCCCAGCAGTGGTGCAACAGGTAAAGGATTTTTTCACAAATTCGTTGATCTGAATCAAAAAGGCGGTATTGCACACCTTAAAAAGCTGGGCGTAAATTGTGTAGAGTTTCTTCCTCTTCAGAAATTTGCACGTNTAGAGCCTCAGTATGGTGAAGAAACGAAAGAAGGATTTTTCAACTCATGGAACCCCTATGCAGAGAATTACTGGGGCTATATGACCTCTTTCTTTTTTGCACCTGAGAACTCTTTTGCATCCGATAGCTCCGGCAAAATTCGGGGTTATACTACAGCAGCTGTTTCAGAGTTTAAAACCATGGTGAAAGAGCTTCATAAACACGGCATCACTGTATTGATGGATGTCGTTTATAATCATACGTCACTCTTTGACTTAAACCCACTTACCCACCTCTGCCCGCACACATATCTTCGATATAACGAAAAAGGCAAGTTAATGAACCGGAGCGGCACCGGAAATGAATATAAATCCGAGGAAACGGTCGCAAGACAGCTCATTCTCGATTCGCTTGTCCATTGGGTTGAAGAATACCATGTTGACGGGTTCCGGTTTGATTTGGCAGCTCTGCTCGATATGCAAACTTGGGGAGCTATTCGTAAAACGCTTCACAACATAGACCCCAGGATAGTATTAATTGCAGAACCATGGGGCGGCCACTATGCTCCGGCACAATTTTCAGATTACGACTGGGCGTCCTGGAACGACAGAATTCGAAATAGTATCAAGGGTTCAGATCCTCTGCATGATAAAGGATTTATCTTTTCTGAGTGGCAGCATGAAACCAGCAGGGGCCGACTTGAAAATATCATACGCGGCACTCTTAAAGAGGGTGATGGCGGTTTATTCGACACCTCAGCTCATAGCGTCAACTACCTGGAAAGTCACGATGGGTATACTCTTGCCGATTTCATTCGAATTGGCCTGAAACCGGAACTTCACGACGATGTCATCGAAAATCCGCTTGAGTTTAATAAACTCAGTGATAGACAAAAGGATCATGCTAAGCTTGCTGCTCTTACACTTTTTGTTTCGCAGGGTATAACGATGATTCACGCAGGTCAGGAATTTGGCCGGGCGAAAATAATTGCTGAAACAGATGCGAAAGATCCCGATGTTGGTAAAATTGATCATAATAGCTATCAAAAAGACAATGCTACCAACTGGCTTGATTTTAATGTTCTTGACTTAAATAAAGATCTCTTTAACTACTACCGCGGTTTAATAAACGTCAGGCTAACATCTCCTGCACTCCGCAAGGCGAAACCCGATGAGATAATCTTCGATCATTTTGATAACCCGCTGTTGCTAAGCTTTTACGTCAGAGGAAAATCGTCTGGAGATTTATATGATTATTACGTTATCCTTAACGCCAATTGGTCAGATACAATCTCCCAGCACCTGCCACAGGGTTCCTGGGAACTTATCGCAAATAAACAGATTGCATCCTCGCAGGCATTTGATATCTTAAGCGGTATTATTGATGTGCCAGCAAAAAGCGGAGCTATACTCAGAAAATTTCGGCACTAATCAGTAATTTTCAGACTTTTTAACTACATATATTCGGAGGACCATTGGCTGATATATCCACAACATCACGCGGAAATTGGGATTCAAAATTAGGCTTTATTCTTGCAGCTGCAGGATCAGCTGTTGGACTTGGTAATATTTGGAGATTCCCAACTGAAGCCGCTTCCAATGGCGGCGCTGCTTTTCTGCTTATCTATCTTGCTTGCTGTTTTTTGATCGGATTTCCTGTAATGATTGCCGAAATGTCTATAGGACGCAGTTCAAAGAAAAACCCAGTAGGTGCATTCCGCTCGCTCAGTACTAATAAGTTTTTTCCGCTGGTAGGTATTTGGGGTGTTCTTTGTGGTGTGATGATTTTGTCTTTTTACACGGTCATCGCCGGCTGGACGTTCAGTCATGTCTTTGTTGAAATATTTGTGCACCTGGGAATGCAGGATACAGCCAATTATCTTGCCGATTTTCAAAATGGATACGTCAATGCTGTGTTTGCCATACTTTTTATGGCATGTACAATTGGAATTATAAGAGGTGGTATCAGTAACGGTATTGAAAGAGCCACAAAATTGATGATGCCTCTTCTTCTGATAATCCTGGTTATAATGACGGTTTATGTAATGTTTCAGCCTGGCGCCCGGGAAGGCCTGGAAATTTACCTCTACCCCGACTTTTCAATGATAGATATGGATTTGATTCTGGCGGCAATGGGTCAGGCATTCTTCTCCCTCTCATTGGGTATGGGGGCTATCATTACTTATGGTTCTTACCTCAGTAAAAAGGAGAATATTGCTGAAGCGGCAGGTTTTGTTACGCTCGCTGACGTAGGAATTGCATTTCTTGCGGGGCTTTTGATTCTTCCAACGATCTACATGGCCCAGGCTGAAGGTGTTCAAATATTTGATGCGGATGGTAACTTCCTCGCAGGACCAGCGCTTATATTTCAGCTTCTTCCAGAATTGTTTGCCCAAATGGGAGGCCTCACAGGACTCATTTTTGGTGTCCTCTTCTTTTCATTATTGAGTATTGCGGCTCTCACATCTACTATTTCCCTGCTTGAAGTGCCTGTTTCTTATGTAATTGACGAACACAAAGTGGCACGGAAACATGCTGCACTGTATGTGGGCCTTGGTATTCTGGCAATATCATTAATCATTTCATTCAACACGGCTCTGATAGACACGATTGACTTTACCTTCAGTGTTATCGGGCTGCCCCTTGGTGGCTTGCTGATCTGTATTTTCCTTGGTTATGTCTGGAAGACAGAGAATGCCCTCGATGAATTGAAACATGGATATGAAACCGTAAAAGATACCTTTTTTGCAAAAGCATGGTCAGTTTCAGTGAAGTACATATGCCCGTTGATTATCCTGATCATTTTGATTCAGACTATTTATAATAATTTCTTTGGGGGTTAAACACCCTTCACGGAAACACGGTTTGTTATCAACGACCATCTGCAGTATTTTTGATCAAAATTTATAATATGTGATTACATGGCAAAAGTTAGTACTTCTGATTTTCGAAACGGCCTCAACATTATACTAGGTGACGAGATTTATACGATTGTTGAATTTCAGCATGTGAAACCCGGTAAAGGGCCTGCGTTTGTGCGCACCAAGCTTAAAGGTGTTTTAAATGAAAAAAATATCGAAAAGACCTTCCGGTCAGGCGAGAGTATGGAGTCTGTCAGGATTGAATCTCACCCCTATCAGTTTCTTTACCTTGATGGCAATATGTACTTCTTTATGCATCAGGAAACTTACGAGCAAGTCCCCCTTGAGGCTGCACGTGTTAAAAAAGAAAAATACATCTCTGATGGCATGATTTGTACACTGGTCATAGATGTTGAAAACGATACCATTCTTTATGCCGAACCACCTGATCAGATTGAAGCGGAAGTTGTTCAAACAGATCCCGGCTTAAAAGGTGATACTGCACAAGGTGGAAGCAAACCTGCTACTATATCCGGCGGGGCTGTTGTACAAGTACCTTTATTTATTGAACAGGGTGAAAAAATTAAGGTTGATACCCGAACCGGAGAATATCTCGAACGAGCTAAATAAAAATAACCGATTACGACTATGGACTTAAAACTAGTAAAAAACCTTCTTGACCTGATTTCAAAAAGTGACGTTAACGAAGTGTCAATTGAAGAAGGCGATTTTAAAATAAAAGTAAAGAAACAATCGGAACTGCCTGCAGCAAATCTGCAATACTCGATGCCTGCACAACAACAGGTATCTCCACAGGCACAGGCACAACCTGCTCAACAGTCAGCTGCACAAACAGAAGCGTCTGCTAAAACAGAAAGTAGCTCTCAGCCAGATGGTGAGGTAGTAAAATCCCCGATCGTTGGTACATTTTATGAAGCTCCTTCTCCTGACTCTGACGCCTTTATAAAAGTTGGAGATAAGGTAAGCGCAGGTGATACGCTTTGTATCATTGAAGCAATGAAAATTATGAATGAAATAGACGCTGAATTTTCAGGTACTGTAGAAAAAATAATTGTTGATGACGGTCAGCCTGTAGAATTTGATCAACCGCTCTTTATCATCAAAAAATCTTAACCCTGCCCATGTTTAATAAAATATTGGTTGCAAACAGAGGAGAGATTGCTCTTCGGATCATTCGAACCTGTAAAGAGATGGGGATCAAAACGGTAGCTGTGTACTCAACAGCCGACCAGGATTCACTTCATGTAAAATTTGCGGACGAGGCAGTATGTATCGGCCCTCCTTCTAGTAAGGAGAGTTACCTGAAAATTCCATCTATTCTCGCAGCTGCTGAAATTACAAATGCAGAGGCCATTCATCCCGGCTATGGATTTTTATCCGAAAATGCAGAGTTCAGTCGTATTTGTGCGGAGCATGAATTAAAATTCATTGGTCCCTCTGCTGAAATGATCTCCACAATGGGTGATAAGGCAACTGCCAAAGCTACAATGATAGCCAGCGGTGTTCCTGTTGTCCCAGGTTCAGATGGTATCGTATCTACCTATGAGGATGCAAAAAAAGTAGCAAAAGAGACCGGCTACCCATTGATGATCAAAGCCAGTGCCGGAGGTGGCGGCCGCGGAATGAGAGTTGTTGACAGTGAAGAAAAATTAAAGCAGGCCTTTGATACATGCCGTAATGAAGCATCTACTGTATTCAATAATCCAGACGTTTATATTGAGAAGTTTGTTGCAGATCCACGTCATATAGAAATTCAAATTCTAGGTGATCAACATGGGAATATTATTCATCTTGGAGAACGCGAGTGCTCTCTTCAGCGGCGCCATCAAAAAATGCTTGAAGAGGCTCCTTCGCCCGTAGCTACTCCCGAATTGCGTGAAAGAATGGGAAATGCCGCGGTTAAGGCCGGTAAAGCCATAAATTATGAAGGTGCCGGAACCATAGAGTTTTTGGTGGACAATGATCACAACTTCTATTTCATGGAAATGAATACCCGGATTCAGGTTGAGCACCCTGTAACCGAAGAAGTAACGTATGTAGATCTTGTAAAAGAACAAATCAGAGTAGCTGCCGGTGAAAAAATTGATACGTCTCCCCTCAAGATAAGAGGGCACTCTATTGAATGCCGAATCAACGCTGAGGATCCCGCTCACAATTTCCGTCCTACGGCTGGCGTAGCAACTGCATTCAATATCCCCGGGGGGCATAGCACAAGGGTCGACACACATGCCTATGCAGGTTATAAAATACCGCCACACTACGATTCAATGATCGCTAAACTCATCGTTAGTGCCCCAACACGTGATGAAGCCATAAAACGAATGCGGCGTGCGCTTCAGGAATTTATTGTTGAAGGCATCAAAACTACGATACCATATCATCTGCAGTTAATGGATGATGAAGGTTTTCAGACAGGTGAATTCAATACGAAATATCTTGAAAATTCTTTCAAATTTAACCCCGACAAGTAATATTTACGGAGAATCATGAACATACCAACAGACCTAAAATATACACAGGAACACGAATGGGTTCGTGATAACGGTGATGGAACCGTTACTGTCGGAATAACCGATTTTGCGCAGAGCGAACTTGGAGATATTGTTTTTGTAGAACTTGAACCTGAAGGCTTTGAGTTTGACACAGATGACGTATTTGGCACTGTAGAAGCTGTAAAAACCGTTTCTGAACTGTTTGCTCCTGTTGCTGGTGAAATCGTCGAGAATAATGAAGAACTGGAAGACGATCCCGAACTTGTCAATAATGATCCCTATGAGAAAGGTTGGATGGTTAAGATTAAAGTTTCCGATAAGTCGCAGATTGAAGAGCTCTTATCTGCCGAAGATTACAAGGATGTAATCGATTAATGACGGATAATCTGACCTAATGAATTTACATACAGGAGACTGGATATTAATCCTCGATTTTGGGTCTCAATACACGCAACTCATTGCACGGCGCGTACGTGAATTAAATGTGTATTGTGAAATACATCCATTCAATACCAATCCCGATACCTTTAAAGATCATCCTCCCAGGGGAATAATATTATCGGGTGGTCCCAGCAGCGTTTATGATGACGATGCCCCCGAACTGAACTTGCATTATCTGGATATTGATGTTCCTGTACTTGGCATTTGTTACGGCCTGCAGTCACTCGCCCACGCAATTCATCCGGGAGCAGTTGAAAAGGCTGAGAAGCGTGAATTTGGCAGGGCAACGCTTATCATAGACGATGATTCTGACCTTCTTAAAAATTTGGAAGAGCAATCCACTGTATGGATGAGCCACGGTGATCATATTATCGATCTACCCGATACTTACCACCCTATTGCCCATACATCCAATGCACCTGTAGCCGCCGTCCGCCACAACAAGAAAGATATTTTTGGCGTGCAGTTTCACCCGGAGGTCGTTCATACGGATGAAGGGAAAACTATTTTTAAGAATTTTGTTGATGATATTTGCGGAAGTTCCCGCACCTGGACAGCCGCTTCTTTTATTGATACTCAAATAAATGATATACGAAAACAGGTTGGTGACAAAAATGTTCTTTGTGCACTCTCAGGTGGAGTAGATTCTACAGTTGTTGCTACCCTGCTTCACAAAGCAATTGGTAATCAGTTACAGTGCATTTTCGTTGATAACGGCCTCCTTCGCAAGAATGAATACAATACAGTGCTTAGCACCTACAGGGAGCATTTAAACCTGCCTGTTAAAGGTGTGGACGCCTCACAGGAGTTTATTGATCATCTTTCAGGCATTGTTGACCCTGAAGAGAAGCGGAAAATTATCGGTTCCACATTTATTGATGTTTTCGACAGGGAAGTTCTTGACGAAGGTAAATATACGTTTCTTGCTCAGGGTACGCTTTATCCTGATGTGATTGAAAGTGTTTCTTTTAAAGGACCGTCAGCGACCATCAAGTCGCACCATAATGTTGGAGGATTACCTGAAAAAATGAACCTCAAGCTCATTGAACCGGTCAGAGAGCTTTTTAAAGATGAAGTGAGAAACGTGGGACGTGAGCTTGGAATTCCTGAATCTTTTATCGGGCGTCACCCGTTTCCGGGTCCCGGGCTTGGAATTCGGATTATTGGTGACATTACTCCAGACCGGCTGGCTCTTTTACGGGAAGCTGATGCAATATTCATTAATTCTTTGCGAGAGCACGATCTTTACGATGAGGTGTGGCAGGCCCTGGCCGTTCTTTTACCTATACAATCTGTAGGAGTTATGGGCGACGAGCGGACATATGAGTTTACGATTGCATTGAGAGCCGTAACCAGTCGCGATGGTATGACTGCAGACTGGGCCCATCTACCTTATGATTACCTTTCTATCGTTAGTAATCAGATTATCAATGAAGTGAAAGGAATCAATCGTGTGGTATATGATGTGAGCTCGAAACCACCGTCAACAATTGAGTGGGAATAGGTTTGAGTTCTTTAAAAAATGGATAAGGCCTATTATTTATAAATGAAGGCTTTCTTATCATAGTTGGCATAGAAATTTTTTTAGGAACATATTCTCCTCGTTGGTATTCATTTTACTGAACTCAAATGATCTCCATGAATCGATTTTTACTACTCACGCTGACCCTATCTTTCTGGTCTGTTTCCTCTTATGCTCAATCTTTTGAAGATGGTCTCGAATTGTATGAACAACAACAGTATGAGGAAGCACTTGAAATTTTCACATCGTTAAACGATCAACGCTCCCTTCTGTTTGCCGGTAAAAGTCATTTCGATCAACAAAATTATCTGATAGCAAACCAATATCTACAACAGGCTATTGAACTGTCTGATGAAGTAGCCTTTCGTCAGGAAGCTGAATTTACGCTTGGTCTTTCTTACTTCAGTATGAAAAATTATACGAAAAGTATAGACCTTCTCCACGAGTTGATAACGTCTGATGAACGTGGGCGTGCAAAAATTGATGCTCAGCAATTTTACAGACAATTATTGCAGTTTCTTACGCTAGATCAACGTTTTGAGGTTATTCAATTAACCGATTACACGGAAGTGGCGCAGGATGTTGTCAGCTCAGCCAGCCGATATGTGAATAATCTGGATTACGAAGCTCTTGTATCCGTTTTTCTGGAACGAGTGACAGATAAAAATCAACGAATGGCTCTTATTACGGAACTTAACAGTTCTAACAGATCAGTCAACCTTAATTCGGAACCACAGTCATTGGCAGTACCTGATGGTATGGTTTACAATATTGGCGTCATACTGCCAGCTGATGAAGACCCAGAGTCAAACATGATCGTACCGCGCAATCTGTTTTATGGCATCACCCTGGCTGCTGAAGACTTCAACAGCAGGTTCAGCGATAAAAAAATAGCATTGAATTTCAGAAACTCTTATCGGGACCCGGATTCTACTGCTAAATCTTTTCATGAAGCTGTTTGGAAGGACTTCTCTGATGCTGTGATTGGGCCTTTATTCTCTGAAACGGCTGCTCGAATGGCAGGGTTAGCCGAACAGTATAGTGTACCAATGATTGCTCCACTAGCCAATTCGGATGAAATTAACCTGGATTATAACTATACGTTTCAAATGAATCCTACATTTGAAGTTCACGGACGGGAAATGGCACAGTATGCAGTTCAGGAGCTCAACCTTGATACGCTAGCAGTTATCACACCAACTGATGCTTTGGGGACCGCCTCAGCCCGCAGTTTCAGACAAGAAGCTGAACGACTGGGAGCATTTGTATCGTACTACATTGAGGAAGATTTTTCATCACTGGGATACGATCTTACAGATTTTACGAAAGTGTTTTCCACCAACTCTGTTGAGATTGATTCCCTGAATTATATACCCACGGAAGGAATCTATGCGCCATTCACAGGTCAGGCTGCAAACACGCTTATGAATCTTTTAATGACTGATTTAGAAGTTCTTGGAAGTGATATGATTATCATGGGTTCTGAAGAGTGGGAAAATGCGAATTTATCAGGATGGCAGGAAAGAAATTTCGAGATTTATTACTCTCAGGCGTTTGGAGGCACAGCTGATACGTCAGCCGTTCAGTTATTTGAAGAAGACTACCAAACCCGTTTTGGAATCGAACCCGATCAGTTTTCAAAATTGGGATATGACATAGGGAATTACTTATTTACCAGTATGTCGCAAGCTGGAAACCCTGCACATCTGACCCACTCTTTACGATCAGGTGCTCCTTACAACGGTACAGCGATCAGAATTAATATGAATGGAGAGCGAATTAATCAGCACGTCAATATCAGACCTTTGACACCGCGGGCTGCTGAGCAAATGAACATTGAAAGTGCAGCTAATGGAAGTGAGTAAAACCTGAAAGTATTTCTTTATCCTTATCCTGACTGCATCGATCATTAAGCCGTATTATCGATTAATTGCTTCTTCCCTTTCCAATTCACGCTTTATGCGATACTGTTCCTGTATCCAGCTGCGCCAGTTTTTACTCGATTCCTTATGTTCTTCAAATGTCTCGTTGAAGTCGTGACTGCCTTCAGGCGTAGCAACCATAAATAAATATTCATGCTCCTCTGGATTGAGAACAGCACGAATTGATCTCAAATCAGGGTTTGTGATTGGCCCCGGCGGCAAACCGCTATTCATGTAGGTGTTATAAGGATGCTCAAAGCTATAGTCATCGTACAATAGCCTGCGCCGTTCTCCAAGTGCATAAATCACGGTCGGATCCGCTTGTAATCGCATATTTCGATCGAGCCGGTTTTGATAAAGACCACTGATTCGGGCTTTTTCATTTGCATCTTTTGCCTCCCACTCTACAATTGATGCCAGCGTTATAATTTCATTGAGAGTGAATGGGCTTTGTTCAATATCTTCAGACAGACGGTCAATCACTTGTTCTTCAAACTCTCTGTAAATACGTCTGATTACAGCTTCCGGAGAACTTGTCCAATACATTTCATATGTATTAGGCAACATTCTTGAAAATAACCTTTCTCCATTTAATCCGAGTTCAAGTGCAAGATCTGAACTATCTGAGAATTGCTCTGCAAACGAAAGTGAATCAGCCTTCAATTGTCCGGCAAGCCGGTCACTGAGCATAGAGATATCAATACCACTATGTACCACAACATTTCCTGGATCCTGAATACCGCGTCCCATTTTAGATAGTAGTTCGGTAAACGAAATGTTTGAATGTATTTCGTACCTGCCCGGCCTGAAAGATCGCCAGCCCATAAGCCTGCCTGCCCACTTCAGGTTTTCATAATCTACGGTAACTTCAAGAGAGTCGAGAGTAGTGTAGAGTTCCTCTAGTCCAATGGGGTTATGCAATAGTACTTCAACAGTGCTATTGGAGCTGATAGAATCATCGCTGTAAAGTCGGGAATATCGAATCCCGAATACCACCATGAAACCGATAAGAAAAATCAAAAGAGCTGCCAGAGACTCCCTGAAATTTGGATAATTCATTATTTAATACAAATAGCCTGAAAACAAATTGCAGTACCTTGAAAGGGTACTTTTTACAATTAACAGTTCCGGTTAGATTAAAATTCTTTCTATGACTAAAATGTGGTGTATCAAAAATCGTCTTTAAAAAACGTAATAAGATTTTGAATATGATCCCGCAATTCTAAATCGATTAATTTGGCACCTTTTTTTATGTCATCCCTTGGGACATTTTCGGCAAATTTTTTGTCTTTCAGTTTTTTTGTGACCGACTTAACCTTCATATCAGAAAAACCATTTGGACGCATCAGCGATACAGCGTTCATAAAACCGCTGATTTCATCACACGCAAACAGATATCTTTCAATTTCTGACGTTGGTTCTCTTCCGGTTCTGTCAGGTGCATGAGCTTCAACTGCTCCAATTATCTCCCCATCATATCCATTGTCCGGCAGAATTTTATTTACTGCCTCTGCGGGGTGCTCATCGGGATATTTTTCCCAGTCAAGATCATGCAGCAGACCAGTCGTCCACCATTTATCGACTGTTTCCTCTGACTTCTCAAGCTTCCTGGCATATCCCTCCATAGCTCTTGCTACCATCTCACAATGATTTCTGAGGCTTTCAGATGAGATGTATGATCGCATTAATTCTTTCGACGTGTCTCTGTCAGGGTTCATAAATTATCTTATCTGATTAATGGCGTCAATTGCAATTTCCCGGTTATATTCGAAGCTAAGGCTTTTATAATTGATCAAATCAACAATGGTACCAATCAGACATAATCCTCCCGTCAGAAAATAGAGGATTCCGATTCCAATCTGACCAATGAAAAACCGATGAACACCTGCAATCCCCACCAGTCCGAGAAGAATCATAATCATGAATACAACCGGATCTTTTCTACGGGCTTTATAAATGGATTTGAACAGCTCAAGCTCATCATCTGACAATCCGTCAATTGTGTTCGATATATACTGAAGTTCATCGCCTTCGAGTTCCGGGAAATGTTTAAGAGCTTTCTTCATGATCATAATTTGATTGATTGGTTACGTTTAAATATTGAGTATATTCGATGTAGAATAATTGTCGCTCCCGGAATCCCAAGTGGGTGCATCTGAAAAGACTCCGACCACTCTCCTCTCACAAGCAGAGCAACTGATCGTCCAAATCCTTCTCCGGGGCAGAATGTAATTCCTAAATTTTCAAAAAGGCAAAGTGTATGAGTATGCTCGTATGGATTGATTAACGTCATAGACAGCAAGGCACCAGCAAGCAGAATCCATTCGCCGTGTAAAAAAAAGTATCTATGGAATGATTCAGCTGATCTCATATTTTAAGAATGTCACCGGTCATTTGTATGTTAGCTTTCTTTCTACCGCCATTTCATTTAAATACAAACAGAACTTGTCCTTAATGTACAATACTCTACGAAAGTTTTTAAAAATTGTTTTCATATCATCATCACTAATTATGTGTTTGATGGTGTCAACTTCTGATGCACAAACAATTCCCGACTCGCTAAAAGCAGAACTCGAAACTGTGTTTATTGAGGCAGCTTATTCACCTATTTCTATAGGAACAGCACCAATGGCGTTGAGCTACCGATTACGGGATTCGGCAGAAATTGCAGCCCGCCCCGCAATGACAATGGACGATCTTACATTCACAATTCCCGGAATCACAATCAGTAATCGAGAGAATTACGCTTTGGGAGAGAGAATGTCGATTCGCGGGCTTGGCTGGAGATCACCTTTTGGTGTCAGAGGCGTTCAAGTGCTGCTCGATGACCTGCCACTTACCGTGGCTGATGGGCAGACAATTATGAGTATGATTGACCCTGCTACTGTGCGAAGAATTGAAGTTTTAAGAGGACCGTCAGCAACTTTTTGGGGGAATTCCAGTGGTGGTGTCTTGTATCTGTCAACAACTCCAAGGGTTGATGCCCCGCTTTTGCAATATAGAGGATATGGCGGAAGCTTCGGAACGCTAAAACAAGAGCTGCAATGGAACTATTCAAACAGTTCGTCAAGAATTTACGGTTACACAACGTATTTTGAAACCGAAGGCTACAGAAATTACAGTGCAGCTGAACTTTTCAGAAGCAGTTTGGGTGTAGAGCAAAGCTTATCAGAGAATAGCCGCATCACTCTGAACGTAAACTACACGTCCATGCCAAAAGCTCAACATCCCGGTGCATTGACTGAATCTCAACTTGAGAATGCTCCTAAAACAGCACGAAGTAATTTTCAAAATACCAGTGCAGGAAAGCGTTTTGATCAGGCCATGTTAGGACTCTCATATCTGCATACTTTTAATGCCGGCGTGATGGAGTTAAGTACGCATGGTACTTACAGAGATCTCGAGAACCCCTTGCCATTTGGCTTTATAGGGCTCGAACGGTATGCAGGAGGAGCAAGAGGCACCTTTTCATTCCAATCACTTCCTTTTGAGCTTGATGCAGGTGCTGAAATTAAAATTCAGAATGATGATCGCCTCGAAACCAATAACATAAATGGCGAACGGGGTGATCAGGTGAGTGTTCAGCAAACGGAAACCGTGTTTAATAATGCACTCTTTTTACGTTCTGCAGTCCCGCTCACAGATGATTTCACATTAAGTGGTGGCATTCGGGCTGACTGGATCACCTTCAGGGCAGAAGATGAACTTGGAAACGACATCGATGGTGAGCGTGATTTTTTCTCTGTAAATCCTAGTTTAGGACTAAATTACAGCTTTAACAACTCTCAGATTTTTGCAAATTTCAGCACGTCGTTTGAATCACCTACTACAACAGAGCTGGTAAATCGTCCGGGCGGCGGAAATGGATTTAATCAGGATGTAGATCCGGAACGAGCCATAAGTTTTGAAACGGGCGTTCGTGGTTCCTTATCTGAAATTAACGCCAGATA
>P_1C_Sed_2_UnCtyDRAFT_1000045_pt1 | contig 33467 bp, 36 predicted proteins | sample Pon1CUnioCityCA_4_FD_10229 | JGI IMG/M metagenome (IMG submission 10229) | reverse complement strand
TAAAGGCTGATACGGCCGCAGTTCTTGAAATCATAGACCGCTGCTATGGGCGGGGCCAGCACATGATGAAGCTGTTCACTGAAATCGTGTCGCATTTCAGAAACCTCCTGGTCGTTAAAATGGGCGGCAGCGCTGACACGCTTGCCGATGTGGCTGCCCATGAAATTGAAACCCTGCAGAAGCAGTCAGCTGATATACCGACCACGCACCTCAACCAGATTCTGGATATACTGTTTCGCGAAGAGGTCACTGTCAAGCATTCCAGCCAGCCGAAATTGGCCCTTGAAATGGCCTTCCTGCGGATTCTGCAGATACAGCCGACGCTTTGCCTGGATACGTTGATTGAAAAACTCGATCTATTAAGATATGAAGTCGGCCCGGGGAACCCGGATACAGATCCTAGCGACCTCCCCCCCGTGCAGCAAGGCCCCCACAGGCCGGACCATCCGGGACCGCAGTCCCCCGATCCACCAGCCGCTGCCGCCCCGGCAGAAAATTTTAATCCGCAAAATTCGGCAGCCACGCAGGCGCCTGAACAGGCCCGGCCGAGAGCCACCCCGGAACTGGCCCCGGAGGCGGATGCAGGAGATGCGGCACCGTCAGAAAATGAACCGGCCACGGTCGAGGATCTATGGCAGTGCGTTTTAAACCAGGTGATGGCGCAGCAGCCTTCCCTGGCGGCATGCCTGGCGGAGAGTCGGCTGAAATCCATCAATGATGCTCAAATCAAAATTGAACTGCCGCCCAACCAGTTTTATATGAACTGGATAAAACGCGATAAAAGCCAGGCGGCATTAAAGCAGATCTGCTGTGAGCAGTTTGGCAGGGACATGGAAATCTGCCTTCTCAGCCAGGCCCAGGCGCCGGACAATACCGGCAAGGGTGACAAAAAAGAAACTGAACGCCTGAAACAGGAAGCGTTGAACCACCCGATGGTGGAAACCGCCATGAAACTGTTCCAGGGTCAGATCATTGATGTCAAAATATTATAGATGTCAAAATTTTATAGGAGGAATCACGCATCATGAAAAACATGGGAAAAATGATGAAGCAGGCCCAGCAGCTTCAAAATAAAATGGAGAAGCTTCAGGAGGAGATGGCCACCAAAACCATAGAGGCCTCAGCTGGTGGCGGCATGGTCAAGGCCGTAGCCAACGGGCGCCAGCAAATTGTCTCCATTTCCGTCGAAAAAGAGGTAGTGGATCCGGAAGACGTGGACATGCTTCAGGACCTGATCGTCGCCGCCGTCAATGACGCCCTTTCCCAATCCCAGCAGATGGTCAACGAAGAGATGAACAAGCTGACCGGCGGGATGAACATCCCCGGTTTAATGTAATCAGGGCCTTGCCGGGGCAGTCCAGATGATTCAATACCCAGCATCCATTACCCGCCTGATCCGCAACCTTTCCAAACTGCCCGGCATTGGGGAAAAATCAGCCGAGCGGCTTGCCATGCACCTGCTTCAGGCCAATACACAGCAGGTACGGGAGCTTGCAGACAGCCTCCGGGAATTAAAAGAAAAAGCCCGGCTCTGCAGCCGCTGTTTTGCCTTAAGTGATGAGCCGGTCTGCAAAATCTGCAGTGATCCAACAAGAGATGCCGAAGTGGTTTGCGTGGTTGAGCACCCCGTTGACATGGTGGCCATTGAAAAAACCGCCGCATTTAACGGCCATTACCATATTCTGCAGGGGCTGCTCTCGCCCATGGACGGCATCGGGCCTGAGGATATCCGGATTAAGGAGTTGACCGACCGGGTCGTCAAGGGTCCGGTTAAAGAAATCATTATTGCCACCGGCACCAACGTGGAAGGCGAAGCCACAGCCGCCTACATCCATGAGCAGCTGTCCGGATATACGGTAAAAGTCACCCGCATCGCCTCTGGCGTGCCCATGGGCGGAGAACTCAAGTTTGTGGATCAGGTCACCCTGAAAAAAGCATTGGAAGGCCGCCATGCCGTCTGAGCCCCGCTGTCCGGAAGATTTTTTCGAGTGCCGGCAGTGCGGCGACTGCTGCATCGGTTTTGGCGGCACCCGGGTATCAGCGCATGACATTGCCCGTATCGCCGCCCACCTGGAAATATCACCGGAACGACTGGTTGCCGGCTACTGCCGGCAGGCCGGCAATACCGTACAACTGGGACAGCAGGAAAACGGCTACTGCATTTTCTGGGACGGGATCTGTACCATTCACCCGGTCAAACCCCGCATGTGCAAGGCCTGGCCCTTCATTGAAAGCGTCCTGGCCGATCCGGACAATTGGCAGATTATGGCCGGCATGTGCCCCGGGATCAATCCCGACGTTGCCGTGGAGCCCCTTCAGACTTGCCTCCGGAGGCAGCTGGCAGCCCTGGATAAGATCCGGGAGCCGCACCGGGTCAATGATGGAAGCTGAGGTTTGCGAATGATTGGCATTTTTGACTCAGGCATCGGGGGGCTCACTGTGGTGCGGGCAATCATGGACGAGCTTCCGGGATATGACATCGTCTATTTCGGAGATACGGCCCGAACCCCGTACGGCAACAAAAGCAGCCGGACCGTTGTCGATTATTCGCTGCAAAACACCCGTTTTCTGCTGGACCAGGGCGCGAAACTCATCGTCATGGCCTGCAACACGGCCTCCAGTGTGGCTACCGACAGGCTCCAGTCCAGTTTTGACCTGCCCATATACGAGGTGATCACCCCGGCGGTTTCGCTGTCCGTGGCCAGCTCCAGGAAGGGCGCCATTGGCGTTATCGGCACACGGGCAACGATTGCCAGCGGCATTTATGAAAAAAAGATCCGCGAAAAAGCCCCCGGGGCCCGGGTGTATTCGGCTCCCTGCCCGCTTCTGGTCCCCCTGGTCGAGGAGGGCTGGATGAAAAAGCCGGAGACCCGCATGATCGTAAAAAAATACCTCCATCCCCTCAAAACCCGCCAGATCGACACATTGATCCTGGGTTGCACCCACTATCCGCTCTTAAAACCGATTATAGCCAATAAAATCGGCAGCAAGGTCGCCATTATCGACTCTTCCATGGCCCTTGCAGGTGAAATCAGAACGTTTCTGGATGAGAACCCCCATGTGGACGGGGAGCTTTCCAAAAACGGCAAAACTGAATTTTTTGTCTCCGATATCACCCGGCAGTTTGAAAAAACTGCCCGCACCGTGATCAAGCAGCCGATCGAACTCAAGCCGGTGAACCTTTAAGAGATCCTACCCCTGCATGGCCGCCCGGTAGTTGGGCCCCACAATCAGCAGTTGGTTGGGAAGATGCGTCTGTATCTTCTCCAGGGTCGAGCCAAACAGCACATCCTTGATCAAGCCGTGGCCGTAGGCGCCGGCCACCACCAGGGCGTCATGGGCTACGTCATATATATTTTCAATAAAATCGCCTGAATCATAAATTCGCCATTGCCGAACATATTGATCCATTTCCGGCCCGAGATTTTCCTTCTCGATCACTTCTTCATAGTAACGCTTCTTTCGTTTGCCCTCCTGGGTAAAGACGTCTACCGGCATGCCGCTCAGCCGGGAGAGCCGGAACCCAAGCCGCAGGGCCTTGAGCGCATTGGCCGAACCACCGAAGAACACGGCGATACTCTGCCAGGGTTTATAAACCGCTGCCCCGATTAAAACCGGGAAACGGGCAGCGTGAATTATCCGCCGCACCCGCGGCCCGATATAGCCAAGGCCTATTTTTGACGACAGGTCACTGACGCTCCGGGGGCAGGTCATGAAGTCGAAATTAACCGGCAGGTCCGGGAGCGTGGAGGCGGTAAAATTTTTCGGTTCCAGGAACTTGGGATCCGGCAGCCCTTGACTTCTGACGACCTCAAGCGCATGATCCCGGGCCGTGGCGGGCGCCCGCAGATAAGACCCGTCCAGATCGACCTGGACCACGTCATTTTCAAAATACATCAGGAATTTCATATACTGGGGGACGTAAAGAACCGGCAGAATGTTCAGGCTGCTGCAGAAATAAGTGGATTGGAGCAGCAGTTCCCGCCCGAGCGGGGTGTTTCTGAAAATATGCAGCAATTGTAGATCCATGGTGACTGGCTCCTGTATGTTGGCTGTTAGGTGTTCGCGTTTTTGATTCCTTTAATAGTACGATTGCACCATCAGTTCGCTCCGGTATTTATCCAGCAGCGTGGCCTTTGAAATCATGCCGATGAACCGTTTGTTGGCGACAACCGGCAAGCTGAACAGGTTCCTGCTGTCCATGCGCTCCAGGACGTCTGTCAGGTCATCATCCAGATCCACTGTTTCCACATGGGTGTTCATTATCTGCTCCAGAAAGACGGTTTCATACAGCAGCGGATCAAACAGGTATTCCCGGATGTCGTCGAGGTGGATCATACCAACGAAATTACCGGTATGCTCATCCTCCACCGGAAAAAAATTGCGGTGCGATTTCTTGACGATTTTGACAAATTCGCCGAGTTTCATGTTCTTATACACAACAATGCAGTCTTTTTCGACCAACTCCCGTACCGTCAGGTCCGCAAGAACCCGTTCATCGGTGCGGGGACGAAGGTAGTGCCCCTTCTCGACCAGCTCCTTCAAATAAAAGGAAGCGGGTTCAAAGGCATGCGTCAAGGTCGCTGAAACTGCAGAAACCACAATCAGCGGCAGAATGACCCCATAGCCGCCAGTGACCTCAACAATCAGAAAAATCCCCGTCAGCGGGGCCTGAAGGATGCCGCTGATCAAACCGGCCATGCCCAGAAGGGCGAAGCAGCCCTCATCCACCCAGCCCACGCCGGGGCCTAACAAGTCAATGAACCGGTGATAGACAAGCCCGGTAAAACTGCCGATGACAAGGCACGGGGCAAAAATGCCGCCGGAGCCGCCCCAGCCCAGGGTCAATGAAGTTGCCGCAATCTTGGCCAGCATCAGTACAAAAACAATCAACAGGCCCTGGCTGAACACCCCTTTGACCATATCCTGGATAAAGTGATAGCCTTCCCCCAAAACTTCAGGCAAACACAAGCCGATCAGGCCGACTGCGCAGCCGCCGAGAAGCGGCCGCACCCAGAAGGGCAGGGAGATCTTGTGCGCAAGCCTGTGGGAAACCGTGTTGGAATAGCGCAGCGTGCGGGTCAAGAGGATGGAAGCGGCGGCGGTAAATACGGCCAGGCCCACGCAGGCCAGGGTATCCACCAGGTCCACCTGAAAGGCCAGGCTGGTAAAAGCAATCTGATTGCCCTGCAGGAGACGGCAGACCTCGGCGCCGGCAACCGAGGCAATGGCAATGGGAACAATGTTTACCGCCGACCATTCGCCGACAATGACTTCAATGGTAAAAACCAGCCCTGCTATGGGCGCATTGAAAATCGCGGCCAGCGCCCCGGCGGAACCGCATCCCACGATGGCTACCCGCTGCCGGTCATTTAATGAAAAATACTGGGCGATATTGGAGCCAATCGCGGCCCCGCTCATCACCACCGGTGCCTCAGGACCGGCGGAGCCGCCGGTACCAATGGTGAGGCATCCGGATATAAGCCGGGAGAAACCCGAGCGCAGCCGCATGAGCCCGCCGTAGCGCGAGACGCTGTAGACGACTTCCGGGACGCCGTGCCCGGCGCCTTCTTTTAGAATTTTCTCCAGAAATATGGCCGCCAGGGCGGCGCCGATGCCGGGCAGCAGAAAACTCCACCAGTAGCCCTGATAATGGTGCATCCACGCAAACATGGCAATCAGCCCCTGATACATGGCCACTGCCGCAAGCCCGCTGCAGGTGCCCACCAGGGCCCCGATAATTATTAAAAGCAGGCGGTCATCGAGCCGGAACAGGATCCACTGAGACGGATAGCGCCAAATTTTTAAATCTGAAAATCGGGTCAATGGTCCTACCCTCTATAAAATTGGAGCCGGGGGGTGGATCCGCCTCAACCGGAGGATTCAATCGCCTCGGCGCGTTTCGTGATGTTTTCAAACAATGCGGCCGGATCGGGCTTCCGACTTAAAAACTCAAGAAACGCTTCGTCGCGCAGGCAATACGAAAGTTGCGCCAGCAGGTGAAGATGCAGCTTGGCGGTGGCGCTGACCAGGAGGAACAAAACAAACACCGGCTTCTTGTCGATCGCCCCGTAGTTAATTGGGGATTTAAGAAAACAGGTGGTAATAAAGGAAGGATTACCACTGCCGGTCATGGGGGTGCGCGGGTGGGGTATGGCCACGCCCTTGCCAATGCCCGTCGACATCATTTCCTCCCTGGCCTTAAGATTTTCATATAACTGCGCTTTCTGCTCCGGGGTGTCAAAAAACGGCACCTTTTCAACGGCTGACCAGAGCACCGCCTCGATGGTGTCGCCTTCAATGTCATAGAAAACCCCGCCCCTGCGCATGACCGATGGCAAATCATCCATCAATTCCGCCGGGGCGGCCGCTTCCGAATCGGTTTGCGCCTCCGGCAGCATAAACTTCAGGTGATTGGCTTCCGCCCATTTCTCTATCATTGGCTGGCTGAATTCACAGGTGTTGCCCTTTTTCCGAACCGGTATGCGGCCCTGCCGGATCCAGCGCTCCACCGTATTCGACGGGATATCGAGACATTTCGCAAATTCGTCCAGTTGAAGCTGCATGATTAATTATCCGTTATTTATTATCGCTTCCTGCAGCAGCACCCGCAGAAGCAGTTGACGCGCCAGTAAGTTTAAATTTATAATATAAACAATAAATTTAGCATGGACAGCAGCAATGAATCAAGCAATTTTTCTTATTGATTCGGTTCCTCGTAACCATCCCGCCACCAACCGTCCCATTGGGTTTTCAGGATCTCGTCGGCCATCTGCCGGCCGATCTCCGTCTTTAGCCGCCCCGACACCGTTGGCAGCCATTTATCCGGCGTCTTTGCGCCGATATCCGCCGCAGCTTTCAAATCCAGAACAAAAGCCAGCTGATCCGCGTCATGGGCCAACTGCGCCTCAAAGCTCGCCTGCTCATTAAATTCGTCAATCAATCCCGCCATGTCCCTGCCGAAAGAAAGATGGCGGGTGGCATCGGCAACGGCCTTTGCTTCATCGACCGTTACATACTGTTTGTTCACATAATTTTGATCCCCGATCCGGGCTTCCGGCAGATCGTGAACCAAACACATGGAGATCAGCCGCTGCGCATCGACACCAGGGAGCACCCTGGACATGACATAGCCGATAAAGGCTGTCTGGAAAGAATGCGCGGCGATGGATTCACTGCCCGCCCCCAAAAAAGCAAACCCCGCGCGGGGAATGTCCTTTAGCATCTTGGCCTCAAACAACAAATTAACAATCGATTTCATCAACACTCCTTGAAAACGTTTTTAGTCTCCCGCGCTTCCCTCACCTGGCACCCAGCACCCAGGCAAACAAAACAATCGCCAGCACCAGGGCCAGGGAGACCCCCTGTATAGCGTGCCCGGGCTTGAAGCGGCACAGCAGAACATAGCTGCCGCCCATGACAATACCCGCAGCAAATCCGAAAAAATGGGCCATGATATCAACCCTTTCCCCGGACCCGATAAAGCCCAGCAGGGCCAATCCGCCGGCCAGGGGCGCCCATGCGACAAGCCCCCTGCGTCGGCTTTGGAAGCGCCGGGCCACCTGATACCCCGCCAGGATACCGATAGCTCCGAATACAGCCGTGGATGCCCCGATCGAAAGGTGCCCGCTCCCATACATGCCGGCATTTAACATATTGCCGGCGATCCCCGATATCAGGATCATCAACCACCCCAGCCCCCAACCGGTTTCAGCGGCGACAGCCGCGCCAAAAACAGTTATTCCAAGCATATTGCCGGCCAGATGGGCGGCATCCGCATGAACCATCAAGGCGGTGACCGCCCGGTACACCTGACCGTCCATTATCGCTTCGGCTGAGGCGCCGAAATCGCGAATCACAGATTCCTTCGACCCGGCCCAATCAAAGGCCAGGTGCCAGACCATCAAAAAAACAGCGGCAAATAAGGCCTCGGCAAAACGGGCATTGGAACGTAGCTGCGGATGAGATTCCGTCTGGGATCCAGGGGATTGGGGAATATGGTTTTGCTGGTTTTCCCTGAAGTAATCCTCCATGGCCCGGGAAGCTGCTTCGTACTGCTGCTCGCGTACCCAGACGGCCCAGCCGTGGGGGTCCCGGCGAATCCGATGGACAATGCCGGTCGAAGACAAAACCAGGCTGCAAATATTGGCCTGCTCAGCTGAGAGATTGGCAAATAATTGGAGCATCAAAAAACCCCGAAAAGTTTGCTGTGATCATTTAAAAAGCCCCGGGCCAGGGCTTTTGCTATGTGCTAAACGAAACTGCCTTGCTGCGTTTCCGGTTATTTTTCCCCTTTTTTGTACAACTTGCAGCTTGATACCACCAAATCGGTCAAAAAAAAAGGCGAGATAGGGATCGATTCCCCCGTAAGGGTTGACAAATCGGAAATCATTCCCAATTTATAACAAATATCCCACCTGTTTATTCATGATTGTTATTTTTTATAAATCAAAGAAAAGGAGCTTTGCATGGCACAGAACAAAGAAACCCATGAATTTAAAACTGAAGTTAAACAATTTATGAATCTTATCATCAATTCCCTGTATTCCAACAAGGAGATTTTCTTAAGGGAGTTGATTTCCAATGCCTCGGACGCTCTTGACCGCCTGAGTTTCAAGACTCAGACCGATCCGGACATCCTTGGCGATGACACGGAATTAAAAATCAAAATCATCCCGGACAAGGAAAACAAGACGCTGATCGTTTCGGACAATGGCATCGGGATGAGCCATGATGATATCGTGGAAAACATAGGCACCATTGCCCGAAGCGGCACGGCAGCCTTCATGGAGGCACTTGAGAAATCCAAAAAGCAGGAGTCCCTGGCACCGGAATTAATCGGCCAGTTCGGTGTCGGATTTTACAGCTCCTTTATCGTCGCGGATACCGTCACCGTCATCACCCGCCCGGCCGACGCCGATGTGGCGATAAAATGGGAGTCCTCAGGCGATGGGGCCTACACCATCGAAGAGACTGTTAAAGAGCGCCGCGGCACCGATGTGATTTTAAAGCTCAAGGAGCTTGACACGGACGATCCGGATTTTACCAATGAGTGGACCATACGTCAGGTTGTCAAAAAGCATTCCGATTTTGTGCGCTACCCCATTGTAATGGATGTGGAGCGCGAGGTGGCGGATTCAGAAGCAAACGACCAGCAGGTCCTGGACAAAGACGGCAAACCGGTTGAAGGCGAGAAAAAGACGGAAATCCGTGAGGAAACCCTAAATTCCATGAAGGCCATCTGGGCCAGGGATAAGAAGGATATTACCGAGGAGGAATACAAGGATTTCTACTCTCATATCAGCCATGACTGGAACCCGCCGCTCACCCATCTGCACCTGAAAATGGAGGGGGTAACCGAATACAGTGCGCTGCTTTTCGTTCCCTCGCAGGCGCCGTTTGACCTTTTTCATCCCGAGCGCCAACACGGCATTCAACTCTATTGCCGCAGGGTCTTTATCATGGACGACTGCAAGGAGATACTGCCCGAATACCTGCGGTTTATCAAAGGGGTGGTCGATGCCCCGGATCTCAACTTAAACATCAGTCGGGAAATCCTCCAGCAGGACGCACTGGTGAGAAATATCCGCAAAAACCTGAATAAAAAGATCCTGGATCATCTGGCCCGTATGGAAGCGGCGGAATATGAAAAATTCTATAATGAATTCGGTGCGGTGATTAAAGAGGGAATTCACATGGACTTTGAAAATCGCGACAAGCTCATTGAACTCGCCCGGTTTAAAACTTCCAAATCCGAAGGGAAATGGGTGGCCCTCAAGGACTACGTGGCCAACATAAAAGCTGATCAGGAATTTATCTACTATCTCACCGGTGACAACCTCACGACCATGCTAAACAGCCCGCATCTGGAAGCCCTGAGAGAAAAAGATTACGAAGTTCTTCTGATGACCGATCCCGTGGACGAATTTGTGATCCAGGCCATGCCGGAATATGAGGGCAAAAAGCTTAAAAGCGCGGAGAAGGGCGATCTGGGACTCGACCAGGTGGATGAAGCGAAGAAATCCCATTATGAATCCCTTTTTGAGAAAATCAAGTCCCATCTTGAGGACCAGGTAAAGGACGTCAAGCCGTCCTCTCATCTCAAGGAATCCGTGGCCTGTCTGTCGGGGGAGACCTCCGACATGAGCGCCTACATGGAAAAACTGCTGAAAGCCTCGGGGCAGCCGATGCCGGAGACCAAACGCGTTCTTGAGTTAAACCTCAATCATCCCCTCCTGGAAAAAATCCAGACGCTTTATGAGAGCAATCAGGATGATGAGACCCTGCAGGCATACAGCCGCCTGCTGATGGACCTGGCGGTTGTCAGCGAAGGCGGAAAAATTGAAAATCCCACCCGGTTCAGTAAAATGGTGGGCGATCTCATGGCAAAAGGCATCGCCGCCTAGCCATAGAAAACGAGCACTTTAAGCCGTCAGGGGAACGCCTGTTTCCGCCTGGCGGCTTTTTTATTGGATCTTGCATTTTTTCCTTTATCCTGTTAAAAATTTTTATCATTCTTATAATTTTTACGAAGCCATCACGAAGCCATCAAAGTTGATGGACTCGTAAAAAGTCAATTTGAGATGGCAGTGAGAAAAGATCCTGCAATGAATGCGAAAAAAAAACCCAGGGTTCTGGTGGCTGAAGACGAGGCCCACGTGCGTCGACTCCTTAGATCCATTCTGGAATCCATGAACTGCGAAGTTGTTGGCGAAGCGGAAAACGGAAAGGATGCGGTCACCCAATTCTTGCAGCTAAAGCCCCACATGCTGCTTCTTGATATCAATATGCCGCTCAAGTCCGGAAAGACCGCGCTGGCTGAAATCCGAAAGAAACAGCCGGGCGCATTTATCATGATGATTACTTCCCTTGCGGACAAGGAGACCATTATAGATTGCATGCAACTGGGGGCTGCCGGTTATATTCGCAAGGATCTGCCCCTTGATGAAATAAAAACCGTAATAAAAAAAACCTGGCAGGCTTACCGGCAGGCCAGGGCATAAGCAACAGAGGGACGCATGATCAAAGTCTTGGAAAAATACGATCTGGAAGCCATGCGCAGGGCAATCGCTGAGGATATCAAGCATCAGCAAACAGATGAGCGGCAGCAGAAAAATATTTCCCAGGACGCCATCACCGCGCTCATGGTTGAAAATATCAAGAGAAAGCCGCAAAAGCATGACTGAATCCACGGCCAAAGCGCAGCCGGGTGGACAGCGGCCCAAGATCCAGAACCCGGAGTTCATTCGACAGCTCAAATCCCGGGGCATCATTGCCGAAAGCCTTGTTCAGGAGCTTTTGGAAGAATTAAACGGCAATGCCCTTGATTTGTTGATGACCCTCATACAGACCGGCTACGGCTCGAAACGCAAGCTTTGTCAAATCTGGTGCGACTCCATCGGCATCGCCCACGTGGATCTTGAAAAAACGCTATTTCAAAGCGATGCGGTTCGCAAATTACCGGAAGATCTTGCCCGCCAATATTATGCCATTCCCATCTACCAAATGGGGGATACCCTCACGGTGGCCACCGCTACGCCGCAGAACCGGGATGTATTAAAAGCGATTGAAAACCGGGTCGGCGAGCCGGTAAACTTGGTTTTTGCCCTGCCCCAGGATATCGAGTGGGCCATAGACCACCAATTCCTGGCCCAGGGCGCCCTTTTTGAATTTTTGGAAAAAATTGCCGCCAGGCGTGCATTAACCGAAAAAACGCCAATTACGAACGACCATCTTGATCAAACAGCCGGCAGTGATGCCGCCAACCAGCTTCATGTGGCCCTTATCCTCACTGCCATCAGGGATAATGCCAGTCAAATCAATATTGAGCCCCGGGGCCTGGATGCAATGGTCAGTTTTGTGAATGGCCGGCGCACCAAAAAACAGTACGTTCTGGATAAGCCGGTCTACGAGGCAGTGCTTAAAAATCTAACAAAGCTCGCCAAGCTTGAGGAAAAACAGGAGCAGAAGGCCCGGTTCGGCCGCATCCTGTTTCCCACGCCCGGCAAAAAATACGATATCCGGCTCTACGGCCTTTCGGCTGATGAGGGCCTTTGTATCTATCTGACCCTCATGGGTGAAAATCCTCTTGACCGGGTCCAGCCGTTGACCGAGCTTTACATGGCCCGGACGCTGCAGCAGTTTATCCGTAAACAGCTGGCCGCCCAAAAGGGACTCCTTCTTCTGGCGGGCCCGGAGACTGCGGAAACTACCGCCATTGCCTATGCCATGCTGGAAGAAGCCGGAAAAAAGCCCGGCCAATGCGTGACAATTGAGGACTCCCCCCGCTCTCTGCTCAAAGGCATTCAGCAATACCAGGTCAACCCGGAGGCCGGGATGACCGGGCGAACGCTTCTGGAATCCGGCCTGAACCTGAAGCCGCAGTTGATATATATTCAAAACATCGATAATGTGGACCTGGCAAAGCGGTTGATCCAGTCGGATTTTCCGGAAACGTTCATCATCGCCGGTATTGAGGCGGAAGACACATTTCACGCCCTCTCCCGTTCACTGGAATTGAAGCTTCAACATCTTTTAACGGGCATTATCGCCCGTCAACCGGCAGCCAGGCTCTGTGACCACTGCAAGCAGGAATACCCCCTGCCCAAAGAAATCCGCGCGCAATTGTTTGTACAGGGGGAGGCCACCCCCGTCACCGCCTGGCGCGAAGTCGGCTGCCCATTTTGCGGGCGCTCGGGCTTTTCCGGGACTATCGGTGTTTATGAATTCATGCAGATGACCCCCGAACTTCGGCAATTGAGTGAAACGTCGGCGACGCGCTATGACTTGCATCAAACCGCCCGGCAACACAACTACGAGAACCTGGCCTATGACGGGATTAAAAAAGTGCTCCGGGGTTTGACCCCCGTGAAGGCATTGGAACGCATCCAATCCCGTCTACCCGAATAGCGGGCACCTGCCTCATCCAATGGCTGCTTTAATGATATGCGGCTTTGATTTTTTACGAGACCATCGGAAAGTAATGCAATGAATATTCTGATAGCTGATGCGGACGCCGCCGTTCGCGAAAAGCTCTGGCAATTTCTTCAAAAAAAGGGGCACCACCTGATTGAGGTTTCGGACGGTCAGGATGCCCTGAACAAGATTATCCAGCGGGAAACCCAGATCGCCCTGCTCGACTGGGAACTGCCGGAAATGAACGGTATCGAAGTCTGTCGCCGATTGCGGGAAAGAGAGGAACAGTCGTATGTGTTTATCGTTTTGTTGACAACCGGCATTGAACAGGCTGATCTACTCGAAAGTTTTGATGCGGGCGTTGACGAATACCTTGAAAAACCCATCAATCTCCTGGAATTGAACGCGCGCCTGAAGGTCGGGCAGCGAATTATCAACCTGGAGAAATCACTCCTGAAAAAACAGGAGGAACTGACAGAGACCAACCAGATCAAAAACAAATTCATCGGCATCGTGGCGCATGATCTCCGGAACCCACTGATATCCATCCGGGGATTCAGTGAATTGCTCTTGAAAAACGCTGTCACGTTAAACGAGGAGCAGAAAGAATTTTTGAATATCATTCACTCAACCAGCCGCAACATGCTGGCCATGATCAATGACCTGCTCGATATTTCCCGTATCGAAAGCGGCCGGATGGATATTGTACATAAACCCGGTTCATTAAGAGAACTGGCGCTGGAACGGATCCGGCTCTACGAGGTCCAGGCCGGTCAGAAGCATATTCGGATTCATCCCAACTTAAGTGAAATTGAAGACATCTCCTTTGATCCCCACCGGATCAGCCAGGCCATTGACAACCTGATTTCCAATGCTGTTAAATTCTCCCCCACCGGCACCAATATTTACGTTGATCTGTACCCGGCCGACAGCCGCGCTATTTTCAGCGTACATGATGAGGGCCCGGGCATCCCTTATGAAGAACAATCCCTGCTATTCAGTGAATTTCATCGCCTGAGTATCCGTCCCACAGCCGGGGAAACCAGCACCGGCCTGGGACTGGCCATCACCAAGCGCATTATGGAGGCCCACGGCGGCTATATCGAATTTGAAAGCAGAGAAGGCCGGGGCTCCATTTTCAGCCTGCTGCTGCCCACCAATGATACGATGACCACGTAACTTTTTGTGGCAAAGCGGATGTATGATGTTTAAATTTTATTTGATATTGCGCCCGCGCCCGGCGCTTGCTGCACGCGCAGGAGGTCATACCGGGCAATCTTCTGGAGCAGGCAACCTCAACCCGATAACGCCAGCGGCACCGGAGCAAGACGGCTGAGCAATGGGCAAACCGAAGCTTAAACAACACCGCGTGGAAAGCGAATGGTGCAAGGGATGCGGCATATGTGTGCATTTCTGCCCCAAAAAGGTGCTGGAGCTGGACGCCGAACAAAAGGCCAAGGCAGTGCGGCCGGATGACTGTATCTGCTGCCGGCTTTGCCAATACCGCTGCCCGGATTTGGCCATAGAAGTTATCTGCGAAGACTGAAGGTGCAATAAATGAGATCCCAAACGCAATTCGTCCAATTCGTCCAGGGAAATATCGCCTGTGCTGAGGCGGCACTTTATGCCGGCCTTGATTTTTTTGCCGGCTACCCCATCACCCCTTCATCCGAAATCGCGGAATTCATGGCCCGGCGCCTGCCGCAAAGCGGCGGCAAGTTCCTCCAGATGGAAGACGAGATTGCCTCTCTTTGTGCCATAATCGGCGCATCCCTTACCGGACACAAGGTCATGACCGCCACCAGCGGGCCCGGCTTTTCCCTCATGCAGGAGGCCCTGGGCTATGCCATCATGACCGAAATCCCCTGCGTTGTCGTCAATGTCCAGCGGGGTGGCCCGTCAACCGGCCTGCCCACCCATGTCAGCCAGGGAGATATCAATCAGGCCCGCTACGGAACGCATGGCGAACATGCCATTGTGGCCCTTACCGCCTCCACGCTGCCGGACATATTCCGGATAACAGTGGAGGCCTTCAATTTCGCCGAAACCTACCGAACGCCCGTGATTGTCCTTTTAGACGAAGTAACCGGGCATATGCGCGAGCGCCTCGATATACCGGCAGACGGGGAAATTCCCCGGGTCGGCCGGCTGAGAACTTCCGTCCAGCAGGGGGTGGATTATCATCCCTACCTCCCCCGGGAGGACGGCCGGCTCCCCATGTCGGATTTCGGCGATGTCCACCGCTACAATGTCACGGGGCTGTTTCACGATATGTGGGGGTTTCCAACGGAAAACCCGAAAATCGTCTATGGCCTCATCCGTCACCTGACGGACAAGATCAACAACAACGCGGACCAGATGACCCGCTGGAAGGAATACTACCTCGCGGATGCGCCCACAGTGCTCATCTCTTACGGGGCTGCCGCGCGCTCCGTCCTTCACCTGGTGGAAAACCGCAGGCGGCGGGGTGAAAAACTGGGGCTGCTGGAACTTCAAACCTTGTGGCCGTTTCCTCACGATCTCGTCCGGGAAAAATGCCGCCAGGCCCAATCCATCGTGGTGGTGGAAATGAATATGGGGCAGGTTCTGCAGCAGGTGAAACTGGCGGTTCATGATCCGGAAAAGGTTTTTCTGGCCAACCGCATCGACGGGGAGTTGATCACGCCCACGGACATCCACAATCTCATCCACGTGATCCATGGAAAGGGGGTGTAGTTCATGCCGGTACGCGATTACCTGCGGGAGCGGTTTTTTCCGCACATGTGGTGCCCGGGCTGCGGGCACGGCATCGTATTGAACGCCCTTCTGCGTGCTGTAGAAAGTCTGGGCCTGGACAAGAGCGATATCGTCATGGTCTCGGGCATCGGCTGCTCGGCACGGATATCCGGATACGTGGATTTCCATACCATGCACACCCTGCACGGCCGGGCGCTTGCTTTCGCCACAGGGGTGAAAATGAGCCGGCCGGAATTGAGCGTCATCGTTCCCATGGGCGACGGGGACGCCCTCGCCATTGGCGGCAATCATTTCCTGCATGCGGCCCGGCGCAATATCGATATGACCGCCATTATCATGAACAACCGGATTTACGGCATGACCGGCGGTCAGTTCTCTCCCCTGACCGGTTACGGCTGCTTCGGGACCACCGCCCCTTTCGGCAACGTGGATCATGACTTTGACGTGGTGGAACTGGCAACCGCGGCGGGTGCATCCTTTGTGGCCCGCTCAACGGCCTACCATGTGCATGAGCTTTTCCGGATCATCAAGAAAGCCATTGCACACAAGGGGTTTTCGGTAGTTGAGGCCATGAGCCAGTGCCCCACCAATTTCGGCCGCCGCAATAAGGCCGGAAGCGCCGTGGATATGCTGGAAACCTACAAGGACCGGACGGTGGCCTTGAACTCCAAAGAGGCCGGGGAGGCACCGGAGAAGCTCCGAAGGGGAATTTTCGTGCAAACCGAGCGGCCGGAATATGCAAGCGCGTACGAAAAAATGATCCAGGCAGCAAGCAAAGGAAATTGAATATGGCCAAAACCCGGCTCGTATTTTCCGGCTCCGGCGGCCAGGGGGTAATTACCGCGGGTATTATTCTGGCGGAAACCGCTGTTCTCCATGAAGGCTTAAACGCCGTACAGACCCAGTCCTACGGGGCTGAAGCCAGGGGCGGCGCCACGCGCAGCGATGTCATCATATCGGATGCCGTGATTCATTTTCCAAAAATCATACAGCCCAATGTCCTGGTTTGCCTGACCCAGCTCGCCTATACCCGCTACGTACCCTCGCTTAGGCCCGGCGGATTGCTGATTACCGACAGCCGGTGGGTGCATATTGAAAAAACAGTGGATGCCCGGCGCTACGAACTCCCGCTCTCCGATACGGTCTCCGAAAAAATCGGCAACCCCGTGGTCCTCAACATCTGCATGCTGGCAGCGGTTGTCCGGCTGACCGAAGTGGTAAAACCGGACTCGGTCAAACAGGTGATCCGCAACCGGGTGCCGGAAAATTTCCGCCAATTAAACCAAACTGCTTTCGACATAGGAGTTGACCTGGCCGCTGCTGCCGCCCACCCGTAAAATTAGCCGCCGGGCGGGCAAACCGCCGCCCATTGAACCCGTTAAACGTGAAGCGCAGATAGCCTTTAACAACATTGGCCTGGCTGGATCATTGAAGGAGCTGGCAAACCAGCTCCACCGCCTTGTCCATGGAAATCTTGCTCATATTCAGAACCATCTCGTAGAGATGCGGGTCGTTATAGTCCTCTCTGCCGAATTTGCGATACAGATTGACCCGGCGTTTCTCCCGAACCCGCACCACGGTTTTTGCCTGGTCCTCCCTTAACCGGTAATGTTCCATCATAAAATTGATGCGGTGCTCCAGATCCGAAACCAGCAGCACATGGCGCGCCGCCGGATTGTCCCGAAGAATATATTGACCTCCCCGGCCCACAATGACGCAGTCGCCCTCCCTTGCAAGCTCATTGATCACTTCATAGAGCGTGTTGACGTAGACCTCCTCATCCATATACCCCCTGGTATCATCGAGGATCTGGGCAACATAGCGTTTCGGGACGACATAGCTGATGAATTTGAGCAGCGATCCGCCGGCTTCCTTCTCTATGGATCGCACCCAGTTCTGCGACACCTTTGCCCTTTCGGCAATCATTTGTACAATATTCTCATCCACGAGGGGATAGCTCATTTGTTCGGCAACGCGCTTGCCCAGCGTTCTTCCGCCTGCCCCGAATTGCCGTGAAACAGTCAGTACCGGCATTGTATTCTCCTTTCATCCAATTTTAAAACACCCGGTCAATGCAGACCATAACATATGATATCATAACTTTTCTACTCTTCCAGAAGCGGTTGAATGTGGGGGTGCCTGGATATCACGCGGACAAACTGCTCCGTGCGCAAATCCAGTCGTCTCTGAACAATCCGGATCAGGTTCCGGTAAATCAGGTAGCCCATGTGCGGATCATCCTCCATCAGCTGCAAAGAGGCCTTTGCATCCAGGGAATATATCGTTGATGGCTCCGAGCACACCGCGTCCAGGCGCAGGGGATCCTCGAGAAGAGCGGACCACCCGAAAGAGAGCCCGGGTTTAATCGATGCGATGGATATGGTGATCTTCTCCGATATGCGTTTCTCCAGCAGAACCTTGCCGCGTTTCAACATATGAAAATATTGGCTGCGATCGCCTTCACGAAAGATGACCTCCTGGCTCTCATAATGATAGCGCTCAATATAGGGAATGAGTTTATCGAGCATTTCATTGCTCAGACTCTCCAAAATCAGTATGGAACCCAGGGCTTCTCTGGTGACCATCCCCGCCTCCTTGCTTTATTGGGCAATTCGTCTGCCCGCTTTTCAATTAAATCAATTCAATGGCCAATTCCCGGCCATCGCACCATCACAGTTTGAAAAACAAGATGACAATTAACACGACCGCCGCCAATGCACTCAGCCCAATGGGCAGCAAACCGGCCTTGACAGTCGTGTCTGCTTCCGCCAGCCGGTCGCCCGATGCCCCGCTTTCTTTTTCTTTGCCATCGGGTGGGACCAAACGCAAAAAAAGAAGCACGGCTGCCGGCAGGCGGTCAAAGAAAAACCCGATCATGGCGGGCAACTGACGGGCAAAAACAGCTTCACAGGCAGCGTTGAGCCAGTTTAACCCCTTGTCGGCAACAGATGCAACTGTTTTGGCGCCTTTGCGGTAGAACCAATCGGTATCCAGATTGATGGCGCGCAATTCCGAAGGGTATTTACCGGAGAGAATCAGCAGGCAAAACGCCAGTGCCCCGAACATGAGCAGCTGCAGCTGCCCGACCACATGGGCGCCCGTGTAGGGTGCGTAATCTACCGTATAGGGCAGGATCGCATAAAGCAGATCAAAACGGATTCCCAGGAAAATGCACAGGAAAGCGGCCAGAAACATGGCCACAAGCATATTAAAGGGCGGCTCTTTGGCCCGAATGCCGGAGTCGTGGCCGAAAAACATAAAAAAGGGCACCTTGATCCCGGCATGGTGAAAAACGCCGGCCGAGGCAAACTGCAGAACCAGCCAGACAATCGCCAGCTTATGGTGGGCCGCAGCACTGATAATCATGGATTTGCTGACAAAACCGCTGAAAAGGGGGAAGGCGGAAATCGAAGCGGCACCCACTATACAGAAAAGGGCAGTGGCAGGCATGGTTTTGTACAAACCGCCCAAATCAGTGCACCTGATTTTACCGGTAACATGAAGTACCGCCCCTGCGGACATAAACAACAGGGCCTTGTATAGAATATGGCAGAACGCATGGGAAACTGTGCCATTGATGGCAAGTGCGGTGCCAATGCCGACACCGCAAAGCATAAATCCCACCTGGTTAATCAGGCTGTAGGCGAGCACGCGCCGAATGTCATTTTCAAGCACCGCGTAAAAAATTGGAATGGCCGTCATCAGGGCGCCGAGATAAATAAGAAGCTCGGTGCCCGGAAACATCCGGGCCATCACATAAACTGCGCTCTTGGTGGTAAAGGCGCTTAAAAACACGGCGCCCGTAATTGTGGCCTCCGGGTAGGCATCGCTTAACCATGGATGCAGGGGCGGGATGGCGGCATTTACCGCCACCCCGATAAAAATCAGGATACTTGCCGGCCCGGACAGTTTTATCAGTTCGAAAGAGGCGGTGCCGGTCTGTTGAACGTAGAGGACAATGCCGGCAAGCAGACACAAGCCGCCAAATATGTGCACCATGATATAGCGGAAAGCCGCCGCCTGGGAATCCCGGGTGCGGCGCGCCAGAATCAGAAACGTCGAGGCCACCGCCATGATCTCCCAGAAAACGTATAGCGAAAAAAGGTCACCGGCCAGGGTCACCCCGAGAGCGCCGCCGGCGTAAGCGAACGCGGCCGTGTGCTGGACATCGTCTTTCACCCTGAGCGCAAAGATTACCGAAATGAAGGAAATAAGGATAAAAATAATCGCAAACACACGGCTCAACCGGTCCAGCCGACCCAGAACCAACTCATAATCCAGAAAACCAATCGTCCAGTGCTGTCCCATGGGGGTATAGAGGAGCGTGATAAGGGCAAGCACCGGCAGAAGGAGCATAAACGCGGATTTCACCCGGCCCCTTAAAGCGGGAATCAAAAAGGCACCGAGGACAAAAATCAGTCCCGGCGGCAGATGTAGGTTTAAGGCCTCAAAATGCATTAGACAATCCGCAATAATCTATAAAAAAAATAATTTAAAATGACACCCCCAGGCACCGACATGAATTTTTGCAAACATAACAATACAAACGCATCAATCATGCCCTACCCTGCCCTTATAATAATCCTCTCCCCGTTTAACAAACCGTCGCAGGAGTTTGGCGATGTATATGAGCAGGACGCAGGAGATAAAGCCATATGCCGCAAAAAAATCGGGATAGCCCTCCCAGCCGAACACCGCATGTTTATCAATAAAAAAATCGATGACAAGCAGAACCGCCAGGCTGAAATAGAAGAAAAGCAGCAGGATTTTAACGTTCCTGGGATTGTCGAAAATTTTAAGCTCTTTTTTCATGCATTCTCCCCGGTTTTTCTGCAAAGACCTTTTCCATCCCTTGATGCGCGCCTTCATTGCACCCCGTTTTAACCCTAAAGGCTGCAGACAAACACCACCACCAGGTAAAGGGCGGCAATGCCCACGACCCCATAAAAGGCAGCGGTATAGCCTTTGACCGGTTCATGGCGCAGTTCCATTTTTTCATTCTCCTGCTCTGTCATCTCCTGTTCATCCTCCCAGAATCCGGCTGACCGCAATCTTTGAAAGACTCAAAAACGGCTGGGGATAGAAAAAAAGCAAAATTGACGCCCCAGCCGTGACCACCGGCGGCACCAGGCACCAGCCCGGCGCCTCTTTTATTTCACTTTCAAACATGGTTTCGCTCCGGGTGCAGAAAAAAGCCCGGTACACGACAGGCAGAAAATAAGCGGCGTTTAAAAGCGAAGAGAACAAGAGCACGGCCAGCATCAAAAACTGTTCGGCCTCCAGCGTGCCAAGCGCCAGATACCATTTGCTGATAAAGCCGCCGCCGGGTGGAAGACCGATCACGGAGAGCGCCCCGATAAAAAAGGCGCCCATGGTAACCGGCATCTGTTTGCCAATGCCCGTCATTTCAGAAATATTTTTCACCCCCACGGCAACGGCAATGGCTCCGGCACAGAAAAACAGCGTGATTTTGCCAAATGCGTGCATGGCGATATGCAGCATCCCCCCGGTCATTCCGGACTGGGTTAAAAGGGCGGCGCCCAGAACAATATAGGACAGCTGACCGATGGTGGAAAAAGCCAGCCGCCGTTTGAGATTGTCCTGGGACAGGGCGATCAGGGAAGAGGCCAGAATCGTAACCGCGGCGATCGTGCATAAAAGTGTTCTAAACCCGTATGCCTGGAGGGTAACGGGGCCAAAAATATCTGTTATAACTCGAAATACACAAAAAACACCTACTTTTACGACAGCTACCGCGTGCAGCAGGGCACTGACCGGGGTCGGCGCCACCATAGCCGCCGGCAGCCACGCATGAACCGGCATAATGCCGGCTTTTGAAAAACCGAACACAAACATCAGCAGAAGCGGCAGCGCCTGAATCGATGTAAAGCCGCCGGCCAGAATGCCGCCCGGCGCAAAATCAAGCGTTCCGGTCACAGCATAGACAATGACCATGGCCGGCAGCACCAGTCCGATGGAGCCGCCCATAATGTAGAACAGGTACTTGCGGCCGGAGCTTCTGGCTTCCGGGTCCTGGTGATGGGTGACCAGCGGATAGGTCGCGAGGGACAAAATTTCGTAGAAAATATACAGCGTCAGCAGGTTGGCGGAGAAGGCCACGCCGATGGTTGCGCTAAGGGCCGCGGCAAAAAAGCAGTAGTAGCGCGTCTGGCTGTGCTCATCCAGGCCCCGCATATACCCTATGGAATAGGCGGACGTGACGATCCACAGAAAAGAGGCCACAAGGGCAAACAGAAGCCCGAACGCGTCGACCTGGAGCTTGAACTCAATACCGGCAAACAGGGGAACAATGCAGAATTCAAAGCTGCGGCCGGCCATAACCGCCGGCACCATCGAGGCAACGAGGCCGAATTTGATCAGTGCCGCGGCAAAAGTCCAGGATTCGCGCACATTGGGCTTTCGGCTGGAGAGCAGGACAGGGATTACGAGCAATGAGACCAGGACGGCGGCCAGGGGTTTGACGGAACCAATGGGGATCATAGGCTTCCCATCATCAAAGGTGATATTACAGGTTCAATAAACCCGGTAACCAGGCTGTGGGCATAGATACCCATTGCAATCAGAAATCCTGCAGTGGCCAGAAGGGGCACCACCATATCCAGGGGGGCTTCCTGGATGAATTGACCATTGCTGTGATGGTGATGGTTTTCAAAGGGTTCAAAATAGGCGACTTCCATGACTTTGAAAAAAATCAGGATATTGACCAGGCTGCTGATGATCAGCGCAGCGGTAAACCCAAAGTGGCCCGCCTCGATACCGCCGTTCAAAAGATACCATTTGCTGAAAAACCCGCAGGTCGGGGGCACCCCGATGATAGCCAGTGCCCCCACCACAAATGCGGCCATGGTAAAGGGCATTTTTCTGAACAATCCCTGCAGGCCGGCGATTGTATCCGCATGGACCCGGGTAGCAATGGCCCCGGCTGCCAGGAATATGCACAGGGTCATCATTGCGTCATTGAGAAGGTGCAGCAGCGCCCCGGTCATGCCGGCTGCGTTTCCAAGCCAGAAACCGCCGACCATGTAACCGACCTCCACGACAATGATGCAGGCAAGCATCCGTCTCAGCCGCGTCTGCTTGTATGCCAGAAGGGAGCCGGCAATAATGGCCGCCACTGCCAGCCAGACAATGAGGCTGCCGATGGGAAGCCGGTTGAAGGCCAGATCCGGCCGGTACACCGTAAGGACCATACGGATCATCACGTAAAGCATAACTTTGGTTGTCAACGGCGCAATCAGGCTGGCACTGGGGTTGGGCGCCTGCGCGTAGGCGTTGGGAAGCCAGGCATGAAGCGGAAAAAGTGCCATTTTGATAAACAGGCCCACGAGGCAGAGAATAAAGGACACATGAATCAGGGAAACCTTCTCCACCGTGGGCAGCAGGGCGGCCAGGTCCAGCATGTTCAGGGACCCGGTGACAATGTAGAGATACCCGATGCCCAACAGGTAAAGACTTGCGCCAATTGTTCCCATGAAAACATAGTGCAGGCTTGCCAGCCGGGCCCGTCCACCGCCCATGCCGAGCAATGCGTATCCGGAAAGGGATGCGATTTCGAGCAGTACGTATAAATTGAAGGCATCCCCGGTGATCACGATACCCAGTAAACCGGTTGCGAATAACAGATATAACGAATAAAAGGCCCCCAGGCGGTTTTTAAAAACTTGCGCAACGACGCTGCGGGTGGCAATCAGATTGATCAGGGCCACCAGGGAAACCAGGATCAGAATCACGCCATTGAGGTGGTCGATGTAAAAGGAAATGCCCCACGGTGGCTCCCAGCCGCCCAGCCGGTAAATGAGGGCGCCGTCGTGCATCACCTGGCCCATGACAAGAATTGCGGACAGCAGGGTGACAAGCAGGGCGGCAAGCGCGGCCGGAAAACACAGGGCATTGCGGAGCCAGCCGGCAATGATGACCCCCAACGCCGCCAGCAGGGGCACAATAATGATCAGGGCCGGGAGTTGTAAAATCATACCTGACGGAGCTCTTCTGCTTTGAGTTGTTCCAGTATTTCATCCTCCTCCAGCGTATCATAGCGCTGGTAAATCGAGACGGCCAGAGCCAAGGCCACGCCCAGAGTCGCCACTGAAACCACGATGGCGGTGAGCATCAGGACCTGCGGCAGCGGGTTCATATACCCGGCTGCCTGGATCCCGGCGGCATGCGCCCCGTGTCCGTGGCCATGGCGGATAATCGGAATCGTCGCCTCCAATTTGGTCGCAATGGTAATGTAGAACAGGATGATGGCAACTTGAAAAATATTCATGCCAATGATTTTCTTCACCAGGTTATTCTTGGCAATTATCGCATAAAGGCCGATCATCATTAAAACAGCCACCCCCCAGTAATTGTAATTGGCAATGATAAATTCAGCCCAATCGGGCATGGACAACCCCTTCATACGCTATAACCCCTCATCATGGCGACCCGCGGATACCAGATTATAATAGATCCATATCATGACGGCCGAAACAGCCACACCGACACCGATTTCCACCATCAGGATACCATGAGACCTCGCCATTACCGGGTCCACCGCCAACAGGCGGGAAAGGATGCCATAATCCAGAAAATTGGCGCCCAGCAGAAGGCATAAGACACCTGTTCCCGAATAGATGAACAAACCGGTGGATGCCATTATTGCGCTGGACTTTTCGGGCATTTGACGCAGCGTTGAGCGAAGATCCGTGGACAGGGCCAGCAGAATCAAGGTGGCCCCGAAGATCACACCGCCCTGGAATCCGCCGCCAGGTGAGTGGTGGCCGTGAAAAATGACGTAAAGGGCAAAAAGCTGCAGAAACGGGACCACCAGTCCGGCGGCTTTTTCAATAATTACGTCATAAGGCACCCAATTGGCGTCGATTCTTTCAAATTCATCGGAGTTTGTTGGCTCCTTGCCCCCTTTCTCGATGATCAGGATCACACCGGTATCGATGTGCCGGTAGAGTCGATATGGCGGCGGTTTCCTTCGAAATCGCCTTAGCAGAAAAAAACAGGCCAGGCCGGCTGCCAGGACAACCGCGGATTCAAACATCGTGTCATAGCTTCGATAATCCGCCAGCACAGCCGTGACAAGATTGGGGACCGCGGTTTCCTCAAGGGCATGTTCGATATAATCGTCTGAAACATGCCGGCTGGCCGGTGAATTCGGATCCCCCACCGCCGGAAATTCAAGGGACGTGGTCAAAATGACCGCCCCAAACAGCAGCACCGCTATCAATCCAATATACTTCAATCCCGACTGCTCCTTGATGTCCGGAATACGGCAGCGACAAAAAATACCGTACTGACCCCCGCACCGACGGAGGCCTCTGTAAACGCCACATCCACGGCCCCCATGATCGCAAAAAGCAGGCACATCATAAAACTGAAGGCGCCGAACAAAACCGCTGCTCCCAGCAGGTCTTTAATGCTGATGGCCGCCATGCCGCATATGAGGACCAGCGTCAAGATGATCAGGTCCAGCTGCCAGATCATTTTTTTCCTCCCGGATGTTTGGTCCATTGCGGCAGACCGGCCCGCATGCCCGCATCCGCAATGGCATGCGTTGCCGTTGGGCTGGTAATGAAGATAAAAACGACAATCAGCATGATTTTCAGTGCGGTCAGCAGGGCGGAAAGGGAAAAATCACGCAACACATAGACGGCCATGCCGCTCATGGTCAAAAAAAGGCCCATGGTGTCCATCTTTCCGGCGGGATGAAGCCTGGAATAAATATCAGGAAAACGCAGAATGCCAACGGAGCCCCCTGCAAAAAACACCAGGCCGCCTATTATAAGCACCAGGGAAACAATCGTCATAGCAGTCAATCACCTTTTTCCGGTTATTGCGTTATTGGTCTTTATACAGTCCTTTGCGTTTCTGGAAATACCGGGAAGTCGCCAGGACTGCGATAAAATTCAGGGTGGCATAGGCCAGCGCAATATCGACAAACATGTCCACCCGTTGATAAATAAGGCCGATCAGAATCAAAAGCGCCGTGGTCTTGCTGCCGATGGCATTGACCCCGATTAAACGGTCCAGTATCGTGGGGCCGAATACCGCCCGGTAGAGCGGCAACAGCATAATCAAGCAAAAAAAAATGCCTACGTATATAAATGCGGTCTGCATGGGCTATGAAAAAATCTTTTCCACTTTGGCCTCCATCCGGCCCGGCAAAGCTCGGGCGGATTTGGCGTCAATCGCGTGAACCGTAAACTTCCTGAGCACCGAAACATATATGGTAACCGTGCCGGGTGTAAGGGTAATTGAATTGGCAAAGATCAGAAGCGCCAGTTCCCCTTTTAACCGGCTTTGAAAGGTCACGACCTGCGGGTCGATGAGCTCTTTCATCCGCGGGTGGAACGTCAGGACCAGCACATGCAGATTGGCGAGAAATACCTGGGATAAAAGCCAGGGAAGGTAGGTGAGAAAACCCAGGGCGATTTTGGGGAGGGATTTGAGTTGCAGGTGGGGGAATAAAAGGTCGGAGGAGATCATGGCAACGATGGCGCTGGAGAGAACGCCCAACATCAGATGAAACAGATCAAACCGCCCGGATAAAATAATCCAGGTAATCAAACAGACGCTAAACGTCATGGCCTTTGCGCCGATACGGGCACCTGAGAGCCAGCCGTTTTTTTTCAGCAGCTTTTTCATAAACGATCAAACCTCTGGCTTAGTATAGCCATTTGCCGGTTTTTAAGCAAACAAGCGGATTGCTTCAGCAGGTAACAAAAGCTGTTGATAGCGTCGTATTTACTATATTATCACAGTTCGTAATTTTTTAAAAATAAAAAGGTTTTTTTTACGCGGTTCTGTCGTTTCTGATGGCGGGCGTAATCGGGGCCTGGGTTAATCAAGCGTCCGCATATTGCCGGCCTGCAACAGGGCGGCAATGTTTTCTCCGGTGACGGCCCTTCTCACGCGCGGGGGAACCGGCAGGCGCTCAATCTTTTCAAGCTCGGCAACCGGGCTGCCAAAGGGGAAATCCGAACCGAAAAAAATCCGTTCGGCCCCATGCGCTTCAATGTAGGCCAGCACCGTGTCCGGGGCCGCCAGACTTGTATCCGTGAACACCCATGGATTATCCCAGAGCCCGGCCTGTTCAACAGCCCGGTAGCCGCCGTTTAAAAGCCCCAGATGAGGAATAATCACGCGGACGCCGGGGGCCAGTTCATTGATAAACCGAAGGGTATTTTCAAGCTCCTCCTCCAGTACCACCGGCAGGTTCCGCCGCCGGATTTCCGCGATCGCTTCCCGGCATTTGGGATCCTCGTAATGATAACGGGGTTCATCCGCATGGCGGTGCCATTTGATGCCGCGGTGCCGGGGGCTCAGTTGATCCACGGCAAAATCATTCCAGATAAACAAATAGGGGAACACTTCGATTTCCCTGTTTGTGAGGCCAAGCAGGTATTGGTTGGATGCCTGCCGCTGCTCCCGCCATGCAGGGGAGTCGCGAAACTCCGGATCCGCCCGCTCGTAAATCTCGGCAACCGGGGAAAACATGACAACCCCGTAAATGGGTGTGGCGCTAGCCGCTTCCAGATAATCTTCCAGCCGCTGCGGCGGATGGCGCTCAATACCCCCGCAGTGAGCATGGGCATCTATAATCGCAGCATTCATAAGACCCCGGCAATGCAGATTAAAAACCTGTTAACCCGTAACCTCCGGCTCCATGTAAAACCGCCAGGCGCAGTACCATGCTTCCGGATGCGGATCCGGCGGGCAGCCGATGCATTCGGTTTTGATTCGCTCGTCAACGGCCCGGGCGAAATACGTGTATTCCACCAGGCCGGCGGTCTTGCAGGGATAATCATCGAGTTCCTTTCGCTTGCGGGCCGCCTGCACGCGGCAGTCGTTCATCTGGAAAACAAACTGTTCCGGCGTTTCCTCTGAAAAAGACTGCTGGTTAATATTGGCATAAAGCCGAAAACCCAGGGCTTTTTTCAAGCCTTCAAGCCCGGGGCGCTTTGGCATGCTTAAGAAATTCTTGATGGACCAGGCCTCGAAAGGAGAAAAATGGGCCCAGCAGGAATCGTTGCACCGCTTGGCATCGTTCATTCCATGGGCGAATTCCACCGTCTGAAACCAGACCCCGTCATTGGCCAGCCAGTTGACGGATATCGTATTCAACAATTCCATGAGTTTCTCCCGGGGCAAGGCAGCCAGCGGCGCCGGCAGGTCATCGGCAGCCATTTCAAACCCCAAGGTTTTGGCAAGCCGCTTCATCTGAATATTAAAGCTTCGGCTGGATGCCGCCGCCATCAAATCCAGCGCCTGATCCATGCCCATCTGGTGCCGCACCTCGGTAAACCAAAAAGCATAATGCATCATGATGCGGTGAAACAGGTTGAGGACATATCGGGCAAGGTCCTCGCTGCTCATCTCCTCTAACGACTCCACATGATCCGGCATGATTTCTCCTTTCCCCGGCTGCCTTCACCTAAATTTCTGGACTTACTGATGTTTGCATAATTCTATAGGCATGTTTTCAATCGGATTGAAGCTCCTCAATATCGGAATAAAATTCCAGCGCCTCGGGATTTTTCAGTGCATCCCGATTCTGGACCGGCTTTTTCTCAATCATTTTTTTCACCGCAAGCTCCACCTTTTTCATGTTCAAGGTGTAGGGAATATCCGGCACCTCGACGATCTTTGCGGGCACGTGCCGCGGGGAGGCCTCGGTCCGGATCAGGCGCTTGATCTTGGTTTTAAGCGCATCGGTGAGCGTGTGCCCCTCGGCCATCTTCACAAAAAGCACCACGCGGACATCATTTTTCCAGTCCTGGCCCACCACAAGGCTGTCCTCAAGCTCATCCATCCGCTCCAGCTGCCGGTATATTTCCGCGGTACCAATCCGGACCCCGCCCGGGTTCAGCGTGGCATCCGAGCGGCCGTAGATCTTTACACCGCCGTGGTCATTGATTTCAATGTAGTCGCCGTGCCGCCATACGCCCGGGTAAACATCGAAATACGCCTTGTGGTATTTCTGATTGTCCGGATCATTCCAGAAGTAAACCGGCATGGAGGGAAAAGGCGCGGTGCAGACCAGCTCGCCCTGTTGATTCAGCACCGGCTCCCCCTTATCATTGAAAGCCTCCACTTTCATACCAAGCCCCCGCGTCTGCAGCTCCCCGGAATATACCGGGCCCATGGGATTTCCCAGGGCGAAGCAGCCGTTTAAATCCGTGCCGCCGGAAATGGAGGCCAGCTGCAGATCCTTTTTGACCGCATCGTAGACAAACCCGAAGCCTTCCTCGGAGAGGGGCGAGCCCGTGGAGAGGAGCGCCCGCAGCGGGGTTAAATCAAATTTATCCCCGGGACGCAGGCCGGTATTGCGCAGAGCGGAAATATAGCCGGCGCTGGTGCCGAAAACGGTAAGCTTTTCATCCTGGGCCATTTGCCAGAGGGCGGTCTCGTCCGGATAAAACGGGTTGCCGTCGAAAAGCACGACGGTTGCTCCGGTTCCCAACGCACAGGTCAGCCAGTTCCACATCATCCAGCCGCAGGTGGTGAAGTAAAAAACCACATCATCACGGCCCACATCCGTATGCAGGATGTGCTCCTTTAACTGGTTGATCAGGATTCCGGCGCTGCCCTGCACCATGCACTTGGGAAGGCCCGTTGTGCCCGAGGAATACATGATATAAAGGGGGTGATCCGGCGGCAGCTGTTCAAATTCAATGGACAGACCGCTTTCGCCGGATTTAAAATCATCGATCATCACCGCTTTATCAATGGCTGAAATATCCGGCGTCTCCAGGGTGTAGGGGACCATCACGATTTTTTCGATGGATGGGATTTCCCTGGCGATAGCCGCCACCCGATCCAGGGAATCCACCCGCTTGCCCTTGAAAAAATAGCCGTCCGCGGAAAACAACACTTTTGGGGCGATCTGGCCGAAACGGTCCATCACCCCCTTGAACCCGAAATCCGGGGAGCATGAAGACCACGTGGCGCCAAGACTGGTGGCGGCCAGCATGGCAATGATGGTCTGCGGCATGTTGGGCATGTACCCCACCACCCGTTCACCGGGCTTAATCCCAAGCTCTTTTAAAGCTGAGGCCACCCGGGCCACCTCATCGTAGAGCCGGGCATAACTCAGACGCACCACCGGCTGGTCCTCGCCCTTGAAGACAATCGCCGTCTCCTCATCGCGATACCGGAGAAGATTTTCCGCGAAATTGAGCCGCGCGCCGGGGAACCATTGCGCACCGGGCATTTTAGAGAGATCATCGACTACCTGGGTGTAGGGTTTGGAATGAATGATATCAGCATAATCCCACATAGCGGCCCAGAAATCGGGAATTTTTTCTACCGACCACTGGTAAAGTTCCTGGTAACCGGTGAGGGAGAGATTGTAGCGTCCGTTCACGTACTGGATAAAACGGTACATGTTGGTCTTCTGGATCTGTTCTTCGCTTGGTTGCCAGAGAATTTTCGGCATGGCGGCATCCTTTCTTATCACTGGTTTCAGCCTTCTTTTATTTGGGCTGGCACGCTTCCGGAAGCTTGGCTTCAGCGCCCCATTCCTGCGGCAGCAGCTGCTTGGGCTGCTCTCCTTGCTTCTCCTTGAGTTTTTTAAGGCCGGGCCGGGCAAATTTCATGTGCCCTTCCTTCAGGGTCCTGCCGTTAACAACCGCCTCGCTGCGAAGCCGATGTCCGGCTGTACGCTCCATCTGTTTACCCAGCCAAAGGACCCGGTCCACATCATAGCCATGTTCAATACCCATCTCATCGATCTGAACCAGCATGTCCTCCAGGCAGCTCAGGCCCACGTAACGCGGGTCATTATAGTAATATTCGCCTGTTCCGGGCACCGGGCAATCATCCAGGAAATTGGCGGGCTGCCCGCCCATGCCGCCCAGGGTGGCCTCGAAATAAGTGATCCCTGCCTGAAGCGCCGCCAGTATGGAGGCAGCGGCCACGCGCTTGGTTTCGTGGAAATGGGCGATATGAAGGTCGGTGTTGGGAATTTCATCCAGTATCATGGAAAAATAACGGTACACATCCGGCGCTGATGCGCTGCCGTCGTGGTCGGCATGCTCGATATCCGAGGCGCCGATTTCCAGCCACCGCTTGGTGAACTCCACCGCATCTTTCAATTCGGTGGCCCCTGCAATGGGGCTGCCCCAGATGGTGCTCACCGTGCCGCACATCTTTATCCCCGCATCCGTGCATTTTTTTATACAGCGCTCGGCTTCCCTCCAGTACATGGGCAGCGTTGTGCCGGAGTTGGCAAAATGGTGTTCCTCCTCGGTGGATACCATCATTAAAATCCGGTCCGGACCAATCCCCTTTTCCTTGAGTTCAATGGCCTTGTCCACCGCGGGTTCGCGAATGGTCACCGCGGTGATGGACACCTCATCCGGGTTAACTCCCCGTTTTGCGCAGCGCCGCTTAAACATATCGCTGCGAAGATTCGAGAGCACCTCTTCCGCATCGGAAAACTGGGGCAGCAGATAGGGATTGCCCAGGTTGGTGACCTCAATGTTGCGGCACCCGGCAAAAATGAGTTCCTGGGCATAGAACAGCTTGGCCCGGGTGGAAACAAATTTCTCCAGGTGCTGGAAGCCGTCCCTTACGGTAATGTCGCCAATGGTGACCTTCTCCGGCATCCGGGGAAAAACTTTCCAGAAATCATACTCTGTCATAACTTACTCCCTTCCTATAAAATATTTAATAATCTTTCAACACGTTGTCTATAAAACGGGCGAAATTTTCACGGCCCGCCGGCTTAAAACCGGAAATTGCCGAACGAGGCGTCGCCAATGGACTTCAAAAGGCTTACTTCAAGCGCCATTGCCAGCCAGTCCCGGATTTCGCCGAATTTCAATACCCGGTCATTTAACAGCCGTGCGCCGCAGAAAAAGGGATGGGCCTCGCCGTCATATTTCTCAACCATCTTCTGGTGAAAGGCCTGCCTTTCCTCGTCGCTCATGGGTTTGCCCTGGGCTTCGCGCTTTCGCTCTTCAATGGAGAGCAGCACCCCGCCGGCGCTTCTGCCGCTCATCACCGAGGTCCGGCCCCGCATGGTGGTGAACAGGAAATTCGGCCGGTAAGCCCGGCCGCACATGCCGTAATTGGCCGCACCGTTGTCCGGTCCGATCACCAACTGGATCCTCGGCACCTGGGCGCAGGAGACAGCGCGAACCATGTCGGCGCCGTATTTGCCAATACCGGCCCTTTCCGCATCCGAGCCCACCATGTAGCCCGGGGAATTCTGCATGAAAAGGATGGGAATTTTCTCATAACTGCAGCGGACAATCCATTCAGCGGCCTTGCGCGCGGCCTCCTCAAAGATGATGCCGATCCGGTTGGCCGCGATCACCCCCACGGGAAAGCCCTTTATTCGGATTTTTCCGGCAACAATGTTGTCCGCCTTGCCCATCATGTAACTTTTTTTATACTCGGAGAAATAGGAATCGTCCGCAAAGGTCTCCAGCACCGCGCGGGCATCAATGCCCTGGTTGACCGTGGCGGGCATGAGGTCATAGATCGTTTGCGGATCCACCCGGGGCGGCCGCTCCTCGTAGCGATGCAGATGGATACCCTGCGGTGCCTGAAGCGACAGGATTTCGCGGACCTTGTCAATGGCTTCATCCTGGGACTTGCAGAAATGATCCGCCCCACCCGAAACCTGGGTATGCACCTTGGCACCGCCCAACTCCTCCGCGCTGATGACCTCGCCAGTAGCCATTTTCACCAGCGGGGGCCCTCCCAGAAAGGAATAGGAAAATTTATCGATCATGACCGCTTCGCAGGCCATGAACACGATATAGGCGCCGCCCGCGGTATTGCCGCCGGTGCTCAGCGTCACCTGCTTGAGCCCCTTGGCCGACATCCGGGCCATATTGTAGAACATGGAGCCGAAATGCTGGTCATCCGGGAAAACATCGGCCTGCATGGGAAGGAACGCACCGCCGGAGTCAGCAATATAGACGCAGTTCAACCCGTTCTCCTCAGCAACGGCCTGGGCGCGCATATGTTTTTTCAGTGTAATCGGAAAATAAGTGCCGGCCTTGACCCGGGGGTCGTTGACAAATATCATGGTCCAGTTGCCCCCGATCTTGCCGATGCCTGTCACCACGCCGCCGCAGGGAACATCCGGCACACCCGGATAGTCCATGCCAAACCCGGCGATCTGGCCCAGTTCATAAAACTGTGTGCCTGGATCGATCAGCATCTCGATCAGTTCCCGGGCCGGTCGTTTGCCCTGCTTGCGCAGCTTCTCCACCGCTTTTTCACCCCCGGGCCAGAGGGTCTGATTCATCCGCTCATCAAGCTTGGCTTCTTCGCTTTCCCAATGCCTGCGGTTTTTTTCAGTTTCTTCGCTCATATTTACCTCTTTGGGATTTGGTATTAATTATCAGGTATCAGCAAAAAGCCGCGCACCTGTTCTATTGCCCGAATGAAAACCAGGTCTATTGCCCCTTATATACAGGTTTACGTTTTTCCCTGAATGCCGCAAGCCCCTCCAGCCGGTCCTCGGTGGGAATGGTGAGCCAGTAAGCATTGGACTCGATGGCAAGCCCGGTGTTCAGATCACTTTCAAGGCCGGCGTCAATGGCGTACTTGGCCTGTTCAAGGGCAATGGGACCGCCTTCGCAAATCTGGGCGGCCAGTTTCTTCGCCTCCTCCATCAAAAGCTCGGGCTCGCAAATGGAATTGACCAGGCTGATGGCATGGGCCTCCCTGGCATCCACACGACGGCCGGTCAGGATGAGCTCCTTGGCTTTGCCTTTGCCGACCAGGCGCGGCAGCCGCTGAGTGCCGCCGGCTCCGGGTATAATGGCCAGACGTGTCTCCGT
>P_1C_Sed_2_UnCtyDRAFT_1000043_pt1 | contig 33808 bp, 48 predicted proteins | sample Pon1CUnioCityCA_4_FD_10229 | JGI IMG/M metagenome (IMG submission 10229) | reverse complement strand
ACACCCCACGAAACCAAACTATTTGAACAGTGGAGCCGCCATGCGCCGGGCAAGCTCCACAGTTGCTTCAATATCAGCCATAGCATTATGGGCATCCAACAAAGGCACATCACAAGCCTTACACACATCTTCAAGCTTCAAGCTCATCATCGGCTTGTTACCGTCCAAAGTATCAAGCCAATCGATAAAACTCATGACGTCCAAAGCAATACCACGAGCGGGCAGAAACAATTTCTCTTTTTTGAACTCGCCGAACAAGAAATCTTTGTCGAAATCGATGTTATACCCAACAAGCTGAGCTACTTTATACTTTGTGCCTTTGGTCTTCGATATTTTTGGTACAGTAGCATAACGGCGAAGCAGTTTTTGAAAGCGCTTGAAGCCGGCTTGCCTCGAGGCCCCTTCCATGGTCCAGACTTTTTCATCATAGACCGTTTTGAAGTCCGTGGCCTCGAACAGCCTCAAAGCGTCCATGCCATGATCTGTTGGCCAAACCTTGACGTCTATGCGCTCGAGTTCCCGGAACGCCGGCGCGTCACCAGTCACGATTGCGCCTATCTGAATGATCTCGTCGAAGGGGCCTTTTTCGCCATCTTTTGGCATCTTTAGACCCGTTGTTTCTATATCCGTGAACACGTACCTCATATTTGAACCCCTTCCACAATCTGCGAAGCTCCGCAGTAAGCTCACCAGGAAACCACTTCTTGACGAACTTCTTCACAGTTCTTCCTTCACCATTGCATGCAGCGAGCAAAGAGCTCCCCAAGCGCGGCTGTAGTGTCTATCTGCATCCTGCGGAAAACTGCGCTTGAACTCAGTCCAGAACAACTGGAATAAAGGGCCCTTGCCTGATAGCAGCAAAGACAAGATCCGATCCAAGTAACGAACATTCGTAGGCGTGAACAAGGCCTTCAACTGGGCTAGTTTAGAAATACCGTTCATCGGCTTGGTTCCTCCTTTAGAGCGCTGCCGGGAATCGAACCCGGCTAGATTCCGTCAATCAGCGCTGATCTTGTTCAGTCTTTATCGCTCGAAGCGGCCCGGCGGCGCCGGCCGTTCTTTCGCCGCGGAGAAAAGCTTTTGAATCCTTTCTCTTCGGGCTCGTCATCGTCTTCACCGTCGTCCTCGCCTTCATCGTCCTCAGGCTCTTCCGGCGGCGCCTCTTTCCGAGGACGGCCTCTGCGCCTCGGCTTCGGCGCTCGCTCCTCTTCCTCCTCTTCGTAGCCGTCGGTGCCGTCGCCGTCGACGGGCTCACCGTCTTCCCAGTTGACGGGCACGATCGTCTTGAACTCCAGCCGGCCACGCTTCTCGACCTCGCCAGTGTTTTTGTTCTTCCAATCGTAGTGCGAGAAGTCACACTTGAACTTCGTGCCGACAAGATCCTCAATCTCGTGGTCGCCAGGAACCCAGTCGCTGCGGCCAATCGAATCAAGGAAGGCGCCCAAGTGCCCGATGTCCTTCTCGGTCTCGAGCTGGAAGAACTCCCAATGTTGACAGTCCTGTCCCTCATCATCGGTCATTTGACATACGAATGAAAGATATTCTTGCTCCGCGCCAGTGTCCTTCTTCGTGAAGTTCCCAAGCTTAAAATCCTTGATGACCCAGAGGATGTTCGGCCCAGCAGGAGGCAACCGGAAACCGGTTTTGAATTTTTTCTCTGCCTGTTGAAAGACGTCTTTGTTGATTCCCAGAACAGTGCCCATAGTTACTCCTTGAAGAATTCACCTTCTTGCTCTGCAGCTGTTGGGAGCTGCAGAACTTTGGCCAAAATGTCGTAATGAGGTTTCTTGTGTTTCGGCAAACCCATATAGTCGAGAGCGCGTGCAGCTTTTTGGCTTGCCGGAAACCAACCTCCCGCTTTCCAGATGCCGTGTTTTTTCAACCAAACACGATACATCTCCTTCGTCTCAGTCCTTATGACTTCTGTATGCATCAGCATACAAGTCTTGGCGATTATATCTGTGAAGGCTTTGCCCTGCACAGAGAAATCCCCAATTCGTGTTTCTAGTGTCTTACCTCCCACATGTTCCTGAACGACTTTCTCCTTGTCGTGAGCTATCCAGATGATATTGATGTCCTTCAGCCTGTGGAGGATACGATACATCCTTAGATTGTATCTATGTATCTCGCCCCAGACATTAAACGTCGGCTTTGCAGATGGGTTCTTCTCCAATTGATCTAGCCACATCTGATAAGCAACCGTCATATTATCGACGATCACTGTCAGAAAACCGCCCGTTTTCTTAAAGCCGTTTTTGGCCTCTTTCTCGAGAAATTCGCACACTTCAACAGCTTCTTGGAGCGTGCCATACGTAATGCAAGGGACGTCAATATCTCCAAGGACAGTCACCTCACTTTCGCATAGCTGCGGTATTATGATGATTGGAGCCGGAAAGGTGCCAGCAAAAGATGTTTTGCCGCTACGCTCCGGTCCGTACAGCACAATACGCAAAGCTTTTTGCTTTTCAGCGATCTCGCCTGTCGTTCTTACTGTTACCGCCATCGTTCCTCTTCGTCGTTCGAATGTTCTACTTCAATTGCTTTCCTCCTGTCAACAATTTTTTAGTATTCCTCCTCACTTTTTTTGACCCATCCTCGCAAGTTACCATCATCGGATGAGCAGTGCTCAAACGCATCGCAAAAGCGGCACTGATAGCCTGTACACTGAGGCCAGTTGCGGATACCTCTCCTGTATCGCTTAAACCAAAACCAGTGCTCTTGCATCTCCATTTGCCAAGCCTTTAGCCTGGCCCGGTTAATAGGAACATCAACCAAATCCAGAGTAGGCGTTTTTGTCTTGGTCACGAGATCAACAGTGTACTTTTTGAGGGGACCAAACTCTCGCTCTTGTGGAGACCCCTCCCATAGCCACATGTGCCCCAAAAACTGCGGCTCAAGCCGATAACTCATGAGCATTCTCGAATCGTACATTCGGGCCGTTTTGTGATCCATGATCTCAACGCCTCCTGGAACCTCCAAGAGAAGATCCAACCGCGCTGAATACTCGAAAGGCTCTTTTTTGCTGACCAGATTCTCGACGTCTATAACCCGCTCCACGAATGAATACGGGGTTTTATGGTACATTGTCATCCAGCATTCGATCAAAAACCGAACCTTGTTCGCTATAGCTGGCGCCGGCTCGCCAGCTCGATTGACGATATCGAAAGCGCGCATTTTGCATTCTTTGAGGCTGGCACCATCAAGCCAGCCATCAAAGTATCTGGCCAAAGCCTCGTGGAACAGCCCTCCTACCTCCAAAGCGGTATCGAATTCTTCGGGCCTGTACCGAAGAACATGCTTTAGGTAGTAGAAATAGGGACACTCCTTGAAGTCTTGCCACTTCGAGCTCCCGAACGGAGAAGGGCCACCAAGCTTTTCGCCCGGTTCGAGGCACTCCTCCCAGGATTTGGGAGTGAGATCCCGAGACATGAAGTCGGCAAGTCGGCTCATCACGCGCTTTCGAAGATCCGTCATCTAATGTACCAGCTTGCCTCGGCTCCCACCGCCCTGAATCTCCTGCATAGACTGCACCGTGGTCAATCGCACAGCTGCACCGAAGATTTTCTCGAGGGAGTTGAACGCCTCTTCGTTGATGGGTTTTTTGGCTCCTCTCATCGATGCCTGTGCAATGATGTTTCCGATGACGCCGGCGAACATCGCTGCCAGCTCGGGCACGGTCGGATTTTTCAGCTGTCGCGCAGCATAGTTGCCGACTTCGCGAGTGATGTTGTCGATATGGCTGAATGCGGCCGTGACTTGATCCTGGCGAGATTGCCCAGGTTTTTTCGGTACGAGACCCTCGTTGCACAGTCTGTTCGCCAAGGTGGTGATGGACTGCAGATAGGCTTCCGCTGCTTGTTGCTGCTCCTCCGACATGTCCTCGATCATCTTCACACAGGCCAGCGCCTGATCTTCTTCCGAAGCTTGCTGTTTGGCAGCGACTTTCGGTGTGCGTTCTCGCTTAGGCCCGGCCGGCTTTGCTTTTTCTCCAAAAACGTTGCTTTTTTTGATCTTCGTCTTCGACATTACTTATCAGCTCCTTTTCCAGAATTCGCCGTACGATATGAGACAGCGATAACCCAGACTGCGCGGAAACCCCTTCAAGTCTCCTTCTCAGTTGACCATCCCTCAGATACACATTGATCCGAAGGGGCATTTTTCTTGGCTTTTTTTGATCCGGCACTTGCCCACCTCGAGAAGAGATCCTCGGGCATGAAGATCACCTTCGGTTCCAGGATTCTCTTGCCTTGGCTGCCATAGCAGCGCTTGCACCAACGTGCCGCAGCCAGATTGGCCGAGAATTTCTTCGTCACATGGTCTGTTTGTTCCGTAGTCACAAAATCCCACTCGGCTCTGCCTCCGCAATTGGGGCATTTATAAGCCACCTTCAGAAGCATCATCGGCAGCGCCTTTTCCACAGTGGGAATGTAACGTCTGTCTACTTTTGGCTCTTCTGTCATTTTAAAGCACCAAAACGTTGGGGGTTATAGTGGGATCGAACAGCACGGACATCATCTGATCAACCTGACCAGAGCGCCCGAAAAGGGTCTCGGCTTCCTCGACCTTCTCCAAGAGCCGCTCGGCTATGTCTTCGTCGATGCTGTTCTCTACCACCAGATAATAGGCCTCGACCCGATCAAACTTGGATCCCGGCCTATGGTGTCTCTTCTCTGCTTGGACGATGTTGATTGGAGCCCAGTCGAGCTCCACAAATACGGCCTTGCTGCANGTCAAGAGGTTCGCAGCTGCATTAAGCGAACCAATAGTTCCCACGAGGATGCGAGACTCTTCCGTGTCTCCATGCTCCCACTGCTCAAGTATGCGGCTACGAGCCTTTGGCGCGGTTCCGCCATGGATGACGTCGACAGGGATGTCGAATCCTCCGACAAGCCTGCGGAACCTGTCCGCGTTCTCTTTGTACCAAAACCACCAAAGCGTTCGTGATCCCTCGCACTCATCCCGAACCACCTTTCTGTTTTGCTCCAGCCAGCTCAGCTTGAGCTCACCAATGAGCTGGCGCTGGGCCGACAAGTACCGTAGCTGTGTCGGGTTCATATTGCCCCGAATATACCGTGAAACCGCCGCTCTTCTAGCCCTAGAAAAAAGTGATCTTCGCTGTTGCGCAGTCGTTTCTATTGTGATACGCTCGCGTTCGAGCCGGGGGCGTATAGACTGAAATTCTGGCTCCTCCAGGGAGCGGCGGATAGCGAATTCGCTGAGCCGCTCGGCCAGTTCGTCTTCGTAGGTCAGGGGTCCGAGCTCCTGACCGCCATAGGCGCCTTGAACCGCTCCCGCATATCGTTCGAGGAACTCGTGCTTCTTGCCCCAAGCATTCGGCGCTGCCGTGTCCAGGATGCCCCAAAGCGAAGGCATCCGGTTTCGGAGCGGAGTCGCAGTCATGACGATCGTTCGGTGCCGCTGGACCGACCGGCAAGCCTGTGAGGCCTGAAGCTTCTTCTTGTGCAGATTGTGCGCCTCATCGAAGACCATCGTGTGCAACCTGGGGCCCGCGCCGACGTTCCCCCGAAAATACGGCACCCATTGCGGCGCGGACCCGTACGTTGTTAGGTAGAGGTCCACATCCCGCCGAATAGTGTTCGCCTTCCCCCTCGAAGTGCCCTGAAGTACTTGGGTTTTCATGCCCCAGTCTTCAGCTGCCGAGGCCCATCCATACACCGCCGTTGAGGGGCAGACCACCAAGGCCGGTGGGTCCATCGCGCCGATGCCCATTGCCGTCTTTCCCATCCCAAGATCGTGGAACAAGGCCGAAGACGCTCGGTCTCGGCAGAACTCCACGGCCTCGTTCTGGTAACCCCGAAGAGCAAATGGGGGATGGAAGGGGGAACCCCCGCCGGCGTGCGAGCTTCGGGAACCGGCGGGGGCCCAAGTGGAACCTGGCGGTAACACGCTGGAAATCCCCAACATGTTTCTGGGAACAATGATCGCCTCAGGCGATGAGGACACAGAGCGGAGTATCTCCGTTCCTGGGATTTCCTCCAACCACTCATACTCGCACAAATCCCTTGTGTCAACCCTATAACGATCATTGTTGATGTGTCTAAAGTTTACCAACGCACTAACCCTACACGCTAAAAACCAAACACGTTGCTGGCGACTTCAACCCAACTGAAATTTTGCTGACTCAAGGAGCGGTACCACAGCCCGGATTCCTTGGCAAGAAAAAAGTAGCCACTTTTTGGCTGTTTTTGGCTGTTTTTGGCCGCCTCGTAGATCGTCCATTTCTTAGGCGATCTCGGGTTCATACATCGTATCGAATCATGTTCGATGTGCTGTAATTGCGCAAAACTCTTGCAGAACTCGGCGGGCTGGTCTACGATGGGGGTTCACCTGGCGTAACAGAATCAGATGAAGGAGGACCCTAGAAATGATTGAAGAATCCACCGCTGTGGAGCTCCCAGATTGGGTAATCAGTGATGAAGAAATCGATGAGGCGTTGATGTCTCAAGGCTGGATTACGGACTATGTAAATTACGCTCGTACTGTAACCGATGCTCCCTTAGCCTACCACTACGCGACAGCAGTTACCGTAATACTTCAAGCACTTTCCCACACAGACATTCGCGTATATACCGACGACAAAGAGCTGCACAGTAAAACGGGCAGGCATTACGAGCTCCCAACTCCGTTATGGTCCGCAATCATTGGACTTTCCGGCGACCGAAAATCGTTCGCCATGGATCTTGGCCTGGATCTTCTTCGGCGCGCTGTCGGTGATGAAGTGGTTCTGCCCACCGACGGATCGATCGAGGCCTGGACAGATTACCTCGCCGACCGGCCGAACCTGCTCCTCCACCGCGAGGAGCTCTCACTGCTCTTCTCGCAGAGCCGGCGGGCCTACATGGACGGGCTCAAGGATTGGCTCCTCACTCTCCACTCAGGGCGCCGCTACGACCGCACAACGCGAAAGAAAAAGAAGGTGGCCGACGACAAGGGGATGGAGCACGAGACGGGCGAGAACGAGCACGTCGTCATCGAGAGGCCTCGAGTCTCCATCCTCGGAGCGATGCCGCCGGAGGTGTTCCGGACCAAGTCCGACCAGCTGGATTGGAGCTCGGGGTTCTTCGCTCGGTTCATGTTCATGCCCGGCGTGAGAACCGGCTATCAAGCGGCGCCGACTCGCCAAGCCAAGGCCGAGGGCGAGCTCGCCAAGACTCTCCACGAGATCCACAAGGCGGTCCAGCGCCCAGTGAGGATTCCGCCGGCCGTCGCCGAGATCGTCTCGTCTTGGATACGAGACGAAGTCGAACCGCTCCGCGGGAACGTCGACGACCAGATTTATTCACACTTCACGCGGTACCTCGATTTGGGGTACCGCCTCACAGCTGCCCAGGCGGCCTCCTATTGGCGAGAAGGGGACGTAGAGGTGTTCGCTACCCCTAAGCACGCCAAAGCCGTCAGATTCGCTCTCAGCGCCTTGAAAGAGGCTATGCTCCACCTCTTCGCTGTCGCGGTGAAGACGAACGAGCGCTCCTTCGAGGACGAAATCTTCGAGTTCTTCCGACGTCACCCGAAGACGTGGTTCACTCTTGACGATCTAGATGACCATTTCCCGAAGTACTCACGTCGAAGACTAAGTTCGTGGTGCCGAGAAATGAAAGCCGATGAGCGGCTTCAGCTGAAGAAAGTTCGGCCAAACACCCAAAGAAGGGGCGCTCGCCGAATATCATACAGAATCGCAAGATGAGTGTTGCAAAAAACTCACACAAAATCACCCAAATCTAGGTAATTTTTCCTTCCCATGCCGTTCACGGCATATGACAGTCATTCCAACCAGTTGCAACAGAAAATAGCTCGAAGTATGGAAATGCTGGAGTTCAAAAGATCAATAATTGCACCCTGAAAAGCGGTGCAATAACAGTGGGTTACAGATCTGCCTGCACAAAATTTTCAAGCGGTTACACGTACTATTCCACAATAAAAACGGCTACTTAGTTAATTTTTTGCTGTTAATTACGTGCCTCGCGCGCGGGGGCTTCTCGCCCCGTGGGGCCCCCCGAACATACGCCAGATCGCGGATGCATACCCCGCGCATATTTATGCGCGCGCTGGCACACAGCGCAGGGTTTCTTGGGGAATATCCCTCCCTATCCCGTACACATACATGCATACATTTAATTACTATATAGAGAGAGTAGTCCTCAAAAAACCCTATAATTTCAATAACTTAAAATATGTGTAAGCAAACCACTTTTTGATCCATCCCATCCATAAAAGACCAAAATCATTAAGGAATCGCCGATGCACTTTTCTCGGTTTTGGGGTGTGCAATATTTGCGTACCTAAGGATTTTGAGCACTTAGAGATTTCGGCGAAAACGATTTTTCAGGTAACTGAGACCCCCGATCAGTTTTGAACCCCGAAAAACAGGCTATGTATAAAATCCGCGCTTCACCTCTGAATCTGGAATTCCTGGAACGAGGTTTCGCGCACTTACGGATCACTGAAGGGGCCAGAACCGCATGGATCAAGAGAAAAGACTGTATATGCTGAATATGCAGCCACTTTGTGGCTACTCCGTTGACAAATTTTTTTGCAAAAAAGTAGCCACAAGACCTCTATGGGCGAAATCATTGAGTTTTTTAGGGGGTGCCTCTTAGTTACTTGCAGTTTTGTGCATATATAAAAATTCTTTAAGACGGTTCTATATCTAGTTGTGCCTCTTCTGTGCCAGAGTGTGTCGACTTGAGCCGTCGTTTATGGCACAGTTCTTGGATGGGTGTCCTGACTATATCCAGTGCACCAAGAGGGAGATGGTAGGCAGGTGCTCAGGATGAGGACGAGGAGAAGGTAGGACGAAGGCAGGATGAGGGTAGGAAGAGGATAGGATATGCTGTAAATAGTAGCAAATACTCTACTATTTGAAAATCGACACCCAATGTCGTTTTTTGCTTGACAGGCCATACAAAGTATGTTCTTATAGGGGTAGCAAGGGGAAAAGTGCAATGATTTCAGGTACTTACGCCGATCAAAAATCCCCGGTTTTGGAGGAACTATGTCACAAGATCCTAAGATCGATTTCGGCGTCGTGTTCTACTTTTCGAAGAACGGCGAAACCATCAAACAAATCGCTAAGTTAGCGGACGAACCACCAACGCAATTGACCATTGAGGGATGCCGTCCATTTGAATGTGGTATCTACACCGACATTGTTCCCAGTGATTCGGGGCGCGAAGGGGAATACGATGACATCCAACTCCCCAAGCTCGTATACGACGCTGAAGACAGCAGCGGCAAGGCTGTGAGCCAGTCGGTCATGGTCAGCGCCAACAAGGACACTCCTGTCTTTGGCGCCTTGGAGCAGCTCGAGATTTTGGAGGAGGACTCTCCGGAGGAGAAGAAGCGGAAGTTCTTCGAGAACCGCCGGCGCCGTAACGAAGCCCTCACCTGCCGAGTGACGCTCATCACGCCTGCAATGGAGCGACGAACCCACCAAGACGGCAAAGAGTGTGGCCAATGCAAGTACTTCAACCGCAAACGCGGACAGGAAGAGATAAAAAAGGTGACTCATGAGTACCAGAACGGCTCGATGGCGATGACCGAGGAGATCATCAAACACGTCTGCGACTCCCAGAAGAAGCCGAATCTCACTGTTGACATAGCCGGCCACTGCCCCGTCAATCAGGAGCTGTGCGCCGATACCAGCCCGGCGTGTGATTCATTCGAGCCGCTCGAGCAGGCCCAAGCAGGCGACGCGCAGGTGGTGGGGAGGGCTTGATGGGCGTCAAGCAAGTCAAACTGACGCCTATTTGCTGTTTGTGCCGCTTCTATCAGAGGCTCGATGAGCGGCATGGCACGTGTTTGCGGCACTTCTTGGTGGTTGAGCCAAATACGATGGCATGTGCCGGATCCGAGTTGAGCCGCTTATTCAGAGACGTGAAGCCTCAGCACAAGGACCTTCCCTCAGACCCGAAAGACCAATAAATGAATGATATCAGCACATTGCTTGACTTAGCAAAGGCTCACGGCTCTCGGAAGCTGTACATCACCCAAGATGATATGAACCGCATCATCTTCCAAACCATTAAGGAAGGAGGCCTCCGTCTTGGCCAAGCCTATCAAAGAAGTAGTCACGAAGCAAGAGGCCGAAGAGGCCCCATGGGACGAAATCAGGGCTCAGCCTGATGCACCGGAAGGGCGGATCGTTGTTCCCACTGAGGAAGAAAAAGAGGCCGTATTGCGGCGGCTGGCAGGCACCGAGGCCAGATTGTGCGGCTTCTGCAAGTTCTTCGACCTCGAGATCGGACAGAAAGAGTTTGCTCAAGACCAGAAAGCCTTCGATCTCGCGTTCAACGAGCTGGAGCACGACCCCGCCTGGTACGGCCGCGTCGACATGATGGGCGCTTGCCACAAGTTCGATGGCCACTCGCCTCATGCGATGGCGCCGGCGAAGGTCCCGAACCAGTTCTTCGATTCGTCCATCGAGTACAACCAGCGCGACGTGCCGGTAGACTGCCCCCACTGGCAGCCTCGGAGGCCCGGCGAACGATCTTCGAGGCGCCGGATCGTTGGCAGTCCAGTACACAGAAAAGGGTGACCGTTATGGATCTGCAGCTGTTGTCCGGTGGGGAGATCGCCACGCTCGTGGCCTTCGCCTTCGGCTTGACGTACATCGTGACCGGATCCCAAATCGGCCTCTTCATCCGTTTTTTCTGGTGTCGGGTGCTGTTCCAATGGAGTCCGGTGCAGTGGTTGGGAACCATTGCCACTTGCCCACCGTGCAACGCGTTTTGGTCCGGTGCGCTGGTGGGGCTCCTGTTCGGCCCCTTGACCACCTTCACGGTTCTTCAAGTCGCAGTCACCTCATGTGGGGTAACTGCTCTGATTCAAAAGATATTAGGCGGTGATGGCATCGCCGCAAACGACGTAGACGAGGTTTAGAAAGTAGGGAGATCAGCATGGCAAAAAAGGTCAGTGCACGAGACCAAATCAACCAGAAAATGAGCTCGTTCTTCGACACCGTTGAGTCGTCCATCAAGGACGCGGCAAAGGAGGCGGCCAGTGGGCAAAAAGACGATCCGATGTCGAAGCTCGAGCGGATGGCGCAGGACTTTCAAGAGGTCCATCTCAAAATCGAGAAGAAGCAGCGCAACGGCTCGCGATACGAGCTCTGGTGCGATCTGACGCTTCCCGTCGAAGATGTGATGGCTCGGGGCACCGACGTCATATGCAAGGAGCAAGGCGGCGGCGGCCAGTACCGAGTGAGGGTCCGAGCCCCCGGTGACAAACAAGCGCGGTTCGCTGCGGAGCATAACATCGCTGGCCAGCCGCTGGACCAGCCTCGAAGCGACCTTGAGATGGGCTTCGGCTCCTTGCCAGGCATTGGAGGCATGCCCGGGTCGATGCCCGGATTTGGCAACCTTCAAGGTTTTAGCTCCCCCCGCTCGGGCCAGGGTAGCGGAAATCAGGGATCCAGTCAAGACCCTACAAAATTGGTAGAGGCCATGTCTCGACAATTCGATAAGACCTTGAATTCACAGCAAAGTTCGGCAGATCGGAACAACCAGCTCATGATGACAATGCTCATGAGCATGATGCAGAACAACCAGCAACAGAGCCAGCCTCGCCAACCTGCGGAGGATCTGGAGACACGCAAGCAGCTAGAGAAGATGCGCGAAGAGCTCCAAGCTCTGGAACGGGAGCGCGAACGTGAGAGAGCCCGGTTCGAGCGCTTGGAGCAAGATCGCAAGATGGAGGCGCTTCTGGCTGCGCGGGACAAAGAGCTTGCGGAGCTCAAGAACATGTATCAGAACCATCAAAACAAAAGCTCCGAGAAGGATTGGCTTATTCCGCTCATCACAACGATGAACAACAGCCAGGGGCAGTCGACGCAGACGATGGTCGAGATCATGAAGATGGCTCAGCAAAAGCCCTCGGAGCTGGAGATGTTCGGCAATTTCATTTCGACCGTCTCCACCGTGATGAATGGCCAGTTCGAAGGCCAGGCTCGGCTCCTAGAGGTTGTCAAAGACTCCTTGTCCGGTGGCGATGACCACCCGATCCGCGACGCGATCCTCCGTGGCATGGACGGCCTCATGAACCTGGGCAGTGAAGCGCTTCAGGCTCAGGCCATGAAGGCGCAGGTTCAGGGCGACGATGCGCAGGTAGTAGGAAATGAACCGCCCCCCATAGGCGGCCCCGATGAAAGCCTGCAGGGGCTTCCCGAGCACGAGGAAGCGCCACAGGTTGAGGAACCGGAAGAGCCTGAAGAAGATGAAGAGGGGGCAGAACCCGAACTTTTGACGGATGCTGAATTCGAGCGGATGGAGCGCGACTCGGCGCTTCAAAAAGCGATTGCCTCGATACTCAACGGAGATCATCCGTCCGAGGCAACGGCTAGGTTCTACCGGCATGCAACAGTAGGGAACAATCAAATAGCCTTCAAGTGGCTGCAGTGGCCGTACGACATCAGTGAGCAGGTGTTTACCCATCTTCTCGGCACCACCATCATAGCAGGGCCGAAGGGCAGTGAGGTTGACCTCGCCAAGGCCTTGGGCGATGACGTGATGGACTTCTCGCAGTATCTGGACGGTGGTGGAGATCCTTGGAAATGGGCCAAGACCGGCTGGACTCCGGAGAAGAAAATTCGTCCGGAAGAGCTTGACCCCGCCCTCCGTCCGTCGCATGCTGAAGAGCAGGAGCAGGAGATGACGGCGGAACCGGAAGAAAAACAGGAGGTTACAGAACCCGCCGAACCTTCTTCGGATGCAGCCGATTCGGAAAATTAGACTTTTTCTGAATTTTCTTCGGCAATTACCTTGACGAGGTTTGTGTGGGTGTGCTACTCACATCCTCATGGATCCATCCGTCCATCCTGATATTGTGACCATGCGCGATCGGGTGAAGTTGATCGCGAAAATGGTCGACTCCTCAATCAGAAAACCTCAAAAAAGGCTGGATGGAAGCGATTACATGCTTCGTGACGTGGCTGTAGAGATCGTCAAGGGAACTCCACAGCATGGAACAGCATACGAAGACGCTTGTGTTGCCAGCGTCTTCAAGTGGGTTAAATCCAACATAGAGTATAGGCAAGATCCAGTAGACTATGATTATTACATGGCCGCTGGACGTACTATAAATTCTGGCGCAGGGGACTGTGACGACCACTGTATACTGATTTGCGCTTTATTGAATGCATTAGGCTTTCATACAGGTGCTAGAATTGTCAGTCCAGATGGTGCTGCCTGGCACATCTATGCTCTGGCAGGCGTGAGATCGTTTAGTAGTCCCTCTATGGTAATCCCACTAGACACAACACAGACCGAATCAGCACCGGGCTGGGAGCCTCCTCCAATGATGCGAAGGTATGAACTTCAAACCTCTTTTAGGCTGGGTAAAACTCCTCATATCTTTGTGAATCGTTGGGCAGGTAAAACCAAGCGCGGCATTTTGTGAGAGAGGTGCTAGATGCCCCGAGCCTTCGACGCCGTCATTCCTCCGGAATACAAGATTCAGGCTACGCAGGTTACTCAACATGGCGAGCCTGTAACCCAACAGATTACGCCTTCTGCGTATGGGTCGTATGGGCGAGCGCCTCAGGACCCAAACGACATGCATCAGCAAGGCATGCAGGCAGAGGTGTGGAAGAAGGGACAGTCGCCGGCGGCAACGACCCGACAACGAGTGGATGCCCAGGTGGCCCAGCTGAAGCACCTTACTCGAACGGGGCAGATCAACACACCGGAAGTCACTGAGCGTGAGGGCGCCACAAAGGTTGTCTACGACGAAGTCTCGCGCGACGATCAAGTATCGAATGTCAAAGGGATGCAGCTCACAGGGGATCCGCAAACCCTTGGGCAGGCCTTGAAATCCACGGGGCAGTCGTCGTTTGAGCAGAAAACACCGCTTGATGCCCCTCGAGCTCGATCATCGATGCACCGAGCGGTTCGGTCGATGCCGCAGGAGCACCAAGAGGCCTTTCAAGAGGTCATGGCGCGCAAGGGTCCCGAAGCTTTCGAGTCGATGGCGCCCACTGCCCTTGCCGGCCTGAACGTGGAAAACGTCGGCTCCACCGCATCTGGTGTTCCGGTGCCACGTGTTCGAGCTCCGCGGGCTCCGATGCTGCGGTCCTCGAAACCTCGCAAGCGGGTCAAAATCTCTCCGAAGGCTCAAACTCGAATGGCGAAGGTTTCTCAGGCTCTCATCCGCCAGCGGCAGAAAGCTGAAAAGGACGAAGGAGCCCATCCAGCCGCCTTTGATCAGCTCGTGAAGCATGCAGCGCAGCGACAAGAATCGGGCGCCTCCAAACCGGTGGCCAAGTACCATCCGGCTCAGTCCAACTTCGAAGATGTTTCGGGGCAAACCAAAAGCGGCAAGGTAGCCCCGCGCGGCGCAAAAGGTGGTCGAGTGGCTGCTCGCGGTGCCACCGAAAAAGCCACCATCTTGAAGGCCTCGGCGGCTAAGCTCGCGAAAGCGAACAAGGAGCTCGACAAGAAAACAACAACGGGCATCAAAGCTTGGAAACTTCTTCGGAAGAAAGCCAACAAGGCTCAAGAAGCGGGTGCCACAAAGGACGCCTCCAAGCTGCTCGAGAAGGCCCAGAAGCTCCAACAGCAAGTCGCAAAGCTCAAGCAGGAGCAGAACAAAGTCAAGCAGGGCATCACGCAGGCGCAACAGGAAACTGTCAAGGCGAAGGCTTCCGGCGACATTTCTTCAGAGGATCAGCAAGAGATCAGCCAGCAGTTGTACATGCCAAAAACGCCGACGGGTGGGGCCGAAACGGATCCAGGCTTCTATCAGGGTGGGTTGCCCGGGATGGCCACGGATAGTGGGATGGCTGTAGTGGGCGAAGACGGAACGCCAGAGCAGGTGACGGAAGAAGATTTTGACTTCGACTTCACTGCAGATACTGGCATGAAAACAAGCACCAAGGTGCTCATCGGCAGTGGTATTGCCGCTGCTTTGGGCCTGGGAATCTACGCGTTTGCGAGGTGATCCATGTCGAAGGTGATCACATTGGAAGGCCTTAGATCGACGGAGCCGGATAGCAAGTACACAAAGTGCTCGCGGAAGGTGAACATCCACAGCTCAGTGCTGGATCGCGACGTCGTTGTTTGTGCCGAGGACCTCGAGCGCGCCGCGAGGACCGAAGGCGTTCAAGCAGCGCCGGTGAAGCGCAAGCGGGGAAGGCCCAAAGGGTCGACTGTCAAAGCCGGCGCGAAACGACCAAAGGTCAAAGCGTGCTCCAACCCGAGATGGGTTACTCGAGGCAGACGTTCCTTTTGCCAGTGCGGCGACAAAGGAAACTCACAAATGCTACCAAATCGAGCATGTGGTAGAGACACGAAAGGTAAGAAAAATGCGTAGAAAGCGGACACGGAATCCGAAGAGCTGTCGCTGCGTCAAGTGGTCGAAGAACGGCAGTCGCCGTTGCCTCGTGCGTGCACCGAAAGGCTGCACCCCTAAACGGCGGAGGAAGTAAGCCATGGCTAAGCGTCGCGGCAAGGTTGGGAAAGTGAAACCGGGAACTTGTAAGCGCCTGCCGAACGGAGCATGCGTCTGTCGAGATGCCGGCGGAAGTCGGCCCTACTTCGCGAAGGCTAAGGGCGGCAAGTGCCCAAAAACCAACTGACGGGGCCTCCCCGTCGATAGGAGACGAAGATGCGGAAGTGCAAAGAATTCAAAGTCTCCCCGACTGCGACGGGGAGCACCAAGCGCGTTTGTGCCAAGTACGAAACCGTGAATGATGACGTCGCCATGGTTCCCGAAGCCGAAAAGGCAGACGGCAACATGGGGATCGTCGTTCCCGAGCCCGTTTCCGGTCTCGGCGCCCTGAAGATGAAGGATTTCATCGGCCCCGGCGCCGGTCTGCTCGGAACCGGTCTCGGCGCTGTACTGGCTCGCCGCTACGGCGACCAGCTCCACAGCGTAGTGTCCGAGAACTACGGACTCTTCGGCGCGGGCCTCGGCGTCCTCGCCTCCATGCTCACCTACTACACCAGCGGCAAGAAAGCCATGATCTCCGGTGTCGTGTCGAGCATCATGCTCGGCCTGGGTATCCAGTACATTCCTCGCCTCGCCTCTGGCGACCTCTTCGGGTGCGACTACAGCGGTTTGGGTCTCCTTACCGCGGAGCCCGTTGGGTACCTCCCTGAGGTGCAGGATGCTGGTACCGCACCATCGCCGGTGTACAGCGCGACTGACATCGATGCCTGGGGCCGTGTGGTCTGAGCAACTGGTGGAGTGAGTAAAGAGCCCTGAAATGGTTCAGGGCTCATGAACCGAAAACCGAAAAAGGAGACTGACAAATGGCTTCTGTTCGTACCGTCACGCTGCCCGATGGCAGCACGTTCACCATGTCCGACTGGGGTAAATGGTAGTTGCCCCCCACCCCGGCAACGGGGATGGGATAACCGGGTGAAGGAGTAATTCCGGTGCGTTTTTTGCCGACGTCGAAACGTGCTAACGGGGAAGCCCTACCAGATGAAGATCTGCGGGTAATCCCGTGCCAAGCCGAGGGAAGCGCCAAGAGTACCTCGGAAGGTGTAGAGACTAGGGACGCGAGCAACGCAAGCAGTAATCGTCCCCACGAGTGCCCGGCAGCCCTCAGGGCTGAAGATATAGTCCGATCCTCTGGGAAACCAGAGAGTGGAGATAAAGAGCTCCACGAAGACATAGCGCGAGCATAGAGAGTTTTTGGACTATCAACTCTTCTCGCGCGCCGAAATCGCGGCCGACAACTCGCAGGACGTGACGTTGTTCAACTACGTCGTGTCCCAAGAGATCCCCGGCGGCGCCACCGACGCCCGGGCAACCATCCTGGACACCAATCTGCAGTCGGCCTCTCAGCTGCCGCTGCGCCACCAGATGGTGGTCTTCTCTTGCTCTGCGATCTTCGACGAAGCGCGGACCAATGACAGTGGCAAGGGCAAAGTGGCTCCGCTGGCCAACGATGGCTACAAGCAGAACCTCATCTCCGAGGGTATGCGGAAGTGGGAGGCCATCCGCTCGAACGTGTATTTCACGTTCATCGTCGAGGGCGTCAAGCCCTACATCGAGGGCGAGCTCTGTCGCTACCCCTCGGGCGGCGGCCTCTATTTCCATCGCTCGGAGGAGCCCGGAACCGTGACCTACGGCCACTACACCGTCAACAACGGTGAGCCCGGAACCCATGCCGCGCGGCGTTTGGCCATGCCGGTGCACCTGGGCGCCCTTGAGACGTTCCAGGGCATCCTCAAGTACCCGCGTGGGACCATCCCCGATTGGACGGACAATGTCAGTGGCACCAAGACGGCCTACGGCATCACCGTCGTTCTGAACGGACCGCGGCAGCGCCCGATTGGCTGATCTCGATCCTGTTCCTCGTTTCGTTCGTTTTTCGGCCCCCCGACCTGTTTTTCACCTCTTCTAGGTCGGGGGGCCCCTAAAGCGGGTGAGACTGGCAAGAAGAAAGGCAACGAACGATGACAGGAGTATGGACCCCCCAATGGCTTTACCGCCACATTACGATAGACGCCGGTGAGACCATTCGCCTGTCTCCCGGAGCGTTCATGAACAACGAGCCCTGGCCTCTCCACCTCAAATGGCTTTCGCTGGCCGGGAATACTGTGCTTGACGATTCTGGCGGTTTTACAAATTATCTGGGCGGGGTTGCGCGGCGGTTGCAGTTTGAGTTCTCTATGTCTCAAAAGGGAGATATAAGTGCAGATTGGTGTAATAGCCGCACAATAATGGCAGACGATCAGGCGGCTATGTACAGTCAATGTAGCCGCTATGATTTTTCGCCAGCATTCCCTATAGGTCCAGAAGAGGGCATAAACGCCGAAGTCTTCAACATGGATGATGTGGATAAAGAAAGCACAGACTATCCAGGTATCATGTTTACTGGGCTACGGAAAGAGCGCAAATTCGATGGGCTTGTTCCTGCGCATTTAGGGGGGCATTACCGTGGCAGTGTTGGTTATGCGGACTCAGTAACCATGCCCTCTACTGATCTGTTCAATAATGGGGAGGAGACGCTATGGCTAAGGCAGATGCTTGTAGGTTCTTTGAACTATCATGCCATAGGAACTAGACCGGCATCAACCAGGTTTAAACTTGCCTGGAGAGTAAATCCCAATGCTGGCATACAGTGGATGCCAAACCCGGAACCTATTCCAGTCGGTAACCTAGTGCCTTTCACAGTACACAATTTTGACTTTGGAGGTTATGGGCCTGCTGTTTGGGTATTTCCAAAAGGCTCCATACTTCGCGCAAGACAAAGGTTTGGAGTCAAAGTGCTCAACCTGTCGGATAAAACACAACAGTTTGGGCTATGCCTCCACGGCATTATGGAGGTGCAGTAATGGAGCGTAATTACATACCCTTTGTCGCTCGTGAGGTTTTGACCCTAAATAGTGGTGAAGCTGCCGCATTGAGTGTTGTACAGGCTGTAATAGCCAATACGGCCCCGGGAGCTAAGATAGAGTATCAGGATATTTCCTTTGTTTTCGACGATTCGCTTACGCAGTCCACAAACCCAGACAGTGTGTTTGTGCGCTACGGATTTGAGGAGCGTGGATACCTCCTTGAGGAATTGTTAAATGTTGTTAACACTATAAATGCCCCAACTATCGTTGGGGGACTTGGAGGTGGGTGGCGATTTCCCAAACCGTATAAGCTTCTACCCGGTCAACAGATGCGGGCTGAATACAGTATAGTCGAGGCTCAAGGCATCGCAGGTTATGCGTCTATCATGCTGCCATGCAAGCGTGAGGATAATGGAGAGCCTTACATCCTTCATGGAACAAATATGAATGCAAACCAGTATCAGGGCGCTTTTGTAGGCGACACGATGGCAGCGCCCGCTGATACCGCGTTGCTCGTCGAGGGCATTCAAGGAGCCACCGACGATAGACGAGCCATGAAACTGCAAGTCTATAACGGCAACGGAACAGAGATAGTTAAAATCAAGGCGAATAACAATACCCTGTTCAGTGAGCAACAACTGTATGATCCACTTACATGGACTAGATTTACTAATGGTATCGAACTAGGTAAATTCAATGGATGGTACTTGCCCGCTAAACATCCATTGATTCTAGAGTTAGTTAATAACGGAGATACAGACTACGAAGTTTTGGTCACTGTGCGAGGCAGTGCTGAGGTGGGCATATGAAAAAACGGAGAAACATTTACCCCTGGTGGCAGTCTGGGCACTATTTGATTAGTGATGCTGGCTCTGTGGCGGGGGAGAGGTTCTATTTTAGGCGTAAACAGGTTGCTGTTAATGCCTACAGGAACGACAAGTCGGCACTGTTTATCAATCCTCAACCGTGGCCGGTGTATATCGACGAGATACGTCTATTTTCGTACTCTGATACGCTAGACATTGCGCTACCAGCTACAGATTTGGGTGATTTCGCTTTCAGGATGAGCCATCCTCGTTACGGCGATATTTTCTCTGAGTTTATGGTAAGCTACGCTCTTGGCTACTGCGATCCGGCAAGACTACAAACAGGCCCTGGTAAGCGCGGTGGCAAGATCGTTCTGCCTCAGCCGTTCAAGGTGGAGGCTGAGCAGTCCTTGGGGTTACGAGTTAGAGCGCCAGCTACATCAGATATAACAGGATTTCAGGCTGGTGTACGAGGATTAGATCCCTACAACCTCTGCCCAGTTATTCGCACTAACGTGCCCGTGGCCGTTCCAGCCGCTGGGGCTCCTGTCGATGTGGCTCTTGTGGCTAACAGAGATAAGAACATACGAGCTATCAACATTGAGGACATTACCTTTTCGATCACGGGCGGCACCGACACCACGGCTCGGAACTTTCGCGATATAGAACTTACTGTGGTCCCTTCCCATGGGCCTCAATGGACAGATGATTTGGCAACTCAGCTAGAGCTAGTTCTGGATTCCGTTAGATATACCCAGTTTGGTCGGAGTTCTGTCGTTTTTACTCCTCCAGCACCCTATGTCCTGCTGCCGGGCGAGCAATTCTATATCGAAGGCTTTGTGATGAATGGGGGGACCTTTGAGCAGGTTGGGGGGCAGCTAGCTGCGGTGCTTATGGGGCACCAGGAGGTTCCAATTGGTTACTACAGGTGATATACTACCGGTTACAGTTGTTGGCCGTGTGCTAGTAAAAAATAGCCCTCAAATAGCTGTGGGCATCCCAAAGGATGCTGCTCCAGGTCTATACGAAGTCAGTTTATGGGTGGCAGATTGGTTCAACCGAGAACGCCAAACTGAACCAGTTTTCTTTGCTTACCGCAAAGATGTGTGCTCTCCCGCAAGCGCGCCAGTACTTCCGATGGATAGCACCGAAAAGAAGCTACGTGCTAAGCCGGGCACTTTCATTTGGGTTTGTGCTGAGTCAGATGTTTGGCTGAATTACTCTGTGGACAAGATTCCCCAGGCGCTGTGCAGGTAAGATGATGGCTACCTACGTCCAACCAAAAGAGCCGATACCGTTCGATGGAAAGCATCGCTGGCTTGCTTTCGCCGACAAGCCTGGGCGATCGGCGTATCGAATCCGGGAGACACTCCGGAGTCTGGGATTGCACGTCTGGGATGTGCAGCAGACAGACACGAAAGTTGGGACGGACAAAGTTGCCTACACTGCCCTCATCGAGGTCGACTTCGTTGGGGTGACCCCCGTGAAGATCGCTTTGCGCCTCGGCGTCACGAACCTGCTTGTGATACTTGAGCCGGTGCACTGGGGCATCGAGGTGTGGGTAGATGCTCAAGAGGCCTTCGAAGGCGATCCCGTTCCGTTCGATCTCCTCAAGGCGGGAGAGAGGCTGAACCCCGGAGCCTACTACGGCCTCATGGCGTCATGGCTCGGAAACGCTCCAGCGATGAGCAAGGTGGCTGCGAGGCTGAAATCCAAAGGATATGAAGTCTTCGTCGANACCCACCTCAAAGGGAGTGTATCGGGCCGGAGCAAGTTCTTCTACGTCAAGCCCAAAGAAGGAATGAACCCCACCTTCGAAGAGCTGAAAAATGTCATCGGCGCCGACGTTCTGCACGTAAACAAGCACCCGGTCAAGGACGTTGAGTTTCTGAAGGACTGGACCGCAAGCAAAATGGCCATGGAGAAGGGGCTAAAGGAATTCTCCAAGAGCATGGCCGAAGCCTCGACGGCTGTTGTGGATCTGGGATCAAGCACCGCAAAGGCAGCAGGATTGTTGGCTAAGACCGGCCAGGTTCTGGTTTACCTTCTGCCTGTGGCATTGCTTGGAGGGCTTGGCTATTACGGATACACCAAGTATCGAGAATTTCAGGAGAAAAAGGGAAATGGCTTCGACAAAAACAAAGCAAACGCTGCTTAGTATTTTCGGCAACGTCGCCAAAGCGGCGGTCGCCGGCGGAGGTAAGAAGAAGCCTCAACAGGCCGGCGACGACAGTGCCCGCTTGGCCGGTCTTCGAAGCCGAGAAAAGAAGCCCTGCGGGGCCTGCGGAGGCAAAAAATGAGCTGCGCGAACATGTATGACTGGATCGAGCAGTCACAAGAGCACAAACGGTATGCGATGACCAACTACCCCGTTGCTGCCCACTTCGCGCGGATCTCCGATTCGTATGAGCACTTCATCAGTCTCGTCCAAGACTTTCGGACGGGCGAGGCCGGTGCGTATCGGCGCGAATTCAACGAGTGGTGGCACAGGTTCGGAAGCACGTGGAACGAGCTCGGGTGTCCTCACGAGTACGTGCTCGGCGAGCACACCGACAAGTTCAAGTTCCATGCGCGGCCGACGCCGAACGCCAACATGCGGCAGCGCGACTATGGAGCGTTCACGGTCGAGGGGCCCAGGCTGTCGCTCACTGGGATGACCCGAGGCCTCGCAGGCAAGCCAATTGTGCTGGGCCAGCTCCCCAGCACCCGCTTTTCCTGTTTCGGCAGGCCTTGCGCCGGGCTGGGGCAGACAAACCAATCCGTCTGGGAAGACCCCTGGGAGCAGTCGCAAACCACCTACGACGAGCCGGCAGACATCGAGACCGGGCAGAGCGACATGTACGAAGACGAGTGGTGGACCGACACCAGCGACTACGACGTGGGAACGCCTTCGATGATGCCTGAGCTCAAAGACGGTTACCACTGGTGCCGGAAGCCGCCGTCAGGCGTCAAGATGGTGCAGTCTCCGAAAGCATCGGATGGGGCTCCGGGCTGGACGGTCGCCGTGTTCTCCGGCGCCGACAACCAGCTCTACTACCGGTACGACCATGCCCAAACCAACGTCCGCCGCTGGGCGTGCCCAACGTCGAACATCGAGCGCCCCGGACAAAAAGCCGATGTGAGGCTCATCCAGAAGGCCCTCAAAGAGGCCGGATACCCGCCCGGACCCATCGACGGCATCGTGGGCCCCAAGACTTGCGCGGCGGCGTACAAGTTCCAGCGGGAGCGCGTGGGCGTGATGGGCGCGGATCTCACGAGGGGCTTCTTCCAGGCTTTGGGCCTAGGTGGTCGGGACTTCGAAGTGAAGTATGCTCGGCTGTGTGCGTTCCACCACAAAGATGTGTATATGCCCCCCGACGAGCCGGAGCCTAGCAAACCTGATAAGAAAAAGCCACCAAAAAAGAAGGACCCGGTGAAAATAACCGTGCCGGAAGAGAAAAAGGCCGGGTTCCCCTGGCTCTTGGCAGGTGTCCTCGGGCTGGGCGCCGGCGTGACGGCCTTCATGACTTCGAAAAAGAAGAAGAAGCGGAGGAAGTGAATGCCGTTTTCGCTGCGCGAAACACTGGATTGGCTGTATGAGGAGGGCACGGAGGCTGCTTTCGGCCCCAAAGAGCGGAAGCAGGGATGGGTCTCTGGTGCGCAGACCAAGGTGCCGCGGAACACCTACCGCCGGGTCATGTTCGTCATCGCCGATCCAATGGAGACGATCTTCTCGAGGTGGTCTCCGGGAGAGTTTCAAAAGAAGCTCCCCAAGGCCGCGGCGAAAGCTGGGTTTCGGCTTCTCAAAGTGATCCCTGTGGATCTGCCAAAGGCAGCAACCCCATCTGGGTTGCGTGAAGTCAAGCACCAGGTTTTCTCGGCCTATGCTGCATCAGATACCTTCGTTCAGCCTCTTGGCCGCCTCTCTGCAGCGCTGTTTGGTGCGCCGATCATCATGGGCCTGGAGGATGTTTCACTCTCGGAGAAGGCCACTTTGGACGCCTTGTGGGTTGCGCAGGGCGAAGCCGAGAAAGCCGTAGGCGAGTTCGAAGACATCGAGAAGCCAACCTTCAAACATCAAGTAGACGTCTGGCCGCTTTTTGGTTTGGGGATCGCAACAACCGCAGTAATCGCTGGGGTGTGGGCCCTGACCAGTTTCGCTAAGGAGAGGCGATATGCGTGAGCACCCAAAATACCCAGGAGTGATGATCTATGAGGGCCCGAAGGGTGAGGCTCCAAAGCCAGGCGCGTTCTATCAGCCGAAGAAGGGCGATATTCTCTCGCGGATTGGATCCCGTGCCGGTGTCCCTTGGCGGAAGATCAATTATCACGTCTGGAATATGACCAACCTGCCAGAATATCGGGCGAGCTCGTCCAATTGCAGGTCCAGGAAACTAACCGGTGCGGCTCGAAAGAAGGGGTTCATCTCGCTTTGCCCCAGTGTGGGGCATGGACGATTCCAAATCATTTGGATTCCCCCCAAATCGGGCGAGGGCCCTCAAGACTTCACCTCCGAGGAGACGCCGAGAATCAAAAGTGGTCTGCTGCGAACGCCCTCGAGGATAAAGGTGCCCAAAGCTCCGGACAACGGAGCCGAGATCAAAACCCAGCTCCTGAATACTGGCACTTCGGTGCAGCGGAGTATGCCCCGCTTCGTGGCCGAGGAGGCTCCGGACGAAGANGGTGTGCCNCTTTGGGCCATNGCNGTTGGGTCTGCAGGTGCTTTGGGGATGATCTGGTTGATCGCGAGGAAGTGATGGTATGCCCTTTTTGCAAGAAGGAATCGAGCCAGCTGGTCGAAATCCAGCTTTTGTTCTTCAAACCGAAGCTATGCAAAGCCTGCATGGAGGCTTGGTTTCTTCTGTTGCAGGGCGGCCGGCAAACACTGCAAAACTTGAGACGGAGCAAATAGATGGGTAGGCGAGATCCTCGAGCAAAACCATACCAGAGGTCGATAACGACTCACATTCGAAGCATCGAGCTTTCTGCGACGCAAAACACAGCAATCCCAGTGTTGGAGTCGGAGGGCATCGATGTTTCTGACTGGTTGTCGATCATCTTGTCGGTGCACCCGACGAATCCGGACATCTCGTCGATCACTGCCGGCGCGAATGTCGTCTTGAGGCCCTGGCGCTATAAACGAGCCTCTCGTGAAGGTACCAACCCAGGCAGTGGGCAGTGGTATGCTGACATCGATATCACGATCCCGCTGGACGGTGATGGCACTTCACAGATGGAGCGCTCGTTTGCGGTGTGGGACTCGGAGAAGATCTACTTCCAGGTGGTCTCCGTCGCAGATCCCGGAGCCGAAACACCCACCTTCCGGCTCGAGCACTTCGGCATCGGCCCGAAGTATGCCGAATCTCCAGACTTCTTCGAGGGAGTTACCGCAAGCGCCGCGGCGGCCGCTTCAGGCACCACCGACGTCAATTTGATTCAGGTGGCCGGCAACGCAGTGAATGTCGGCGCCGGCGCGGCTGGTACCGGCACGCTTCGAGTCATTTTGGCCTCTGACAGCCCGGGCATCGGAGAGCACGATGTGGCCACGGCCGATGCCGGCTTCCGGACGCTCTTTGTCGCAACGGACGTCGACCCGGCAGACGTCGACAACGGCGACGACGTTCACCCGATCGCGACCCTGGGCGGCCGGGCCATCATTGCGGGCTATGACCGGCTTGGGGACCTCGTTCGAATCCAAGAGACGGATCCGATCAACTTCCACATCGCGTGGGATCTCATCGAAGAGTCCTCGATGGGCACCACAGGCTCACCCTATGAGTATTTCATCGACCTGGACAGCTATTATCGAATGGCTGTCCAGGACGACATTACTTTGGGGTCTGCCGACGCAGGCGACGTCGAAATCAAGTTCTACGGCACGGCGGAGGACGACGATCCGGATCTCACGGCAAGGAATTATATCGACCTGACCAGCGATTGGACCGGTGTGGCTTCGATCACCGTGGACGATCTCATTCCTGACACCAACGGATTCTGGGGCAACTGCACGGCCGTGAAGATCGAAGTGTCCGTGACAAACGCCTCGGACGACTCAGCAATTCGGCTCGACGTCAAACGCTTCGTGGGAGGTTGATAAATGGCCACTATTAACGACACCAGAAACAAGAACAAATCTTCGGTAGGCGCTAGACCGCCCGTGTTGGATAAATCAAGCGATTCTAGGGTCGGCATAGGTTATGGTCATCACGAAGTCCACGAAGGCCTCCACTTTGAGACAACGCAAGTGTGGCAAGACGTAGACCTAGCGTTCCCTAGTGTCGGTATGGTTTTCTACATGCCTGATACAGTGAATGCTTTAGTGCATTTGCAGTTCACTGTTCACGCCACAGGATTGGCGCTTGTAGAGCTAATCGAAGATGCAGAAGTGGTTACAGTGGCCAACGGCTCCCCAGCCATTCCGTTTGATGAAACGGTCTACAACAACCGGCGTGTATCCGCAAACACCGCAGATATGCAAGTCGGCCACGGTGCGTTTCTTGAAGACGGAGATTTGAGCGTTGTCGGGACCACTATCTGGAAAGACTTGGTGGGCGGGTCCGGTTCACCATCATCCGGCACAGAACCAGGCGGGTCCAACAGAGATCGTGAGTTTATACTCAAGCAGTACACGCCAGATGACCCATCGAACCATCAGTCGTGTTATGTATTGCGCGTAACGACTTTGGGTGACGACAACAACATAGCAGTGTCTCTGGACTGGTACGAGCACGAAGATAAGAGCTGACGCCGAAAAATTTGCCTGACCAAGCCAGCGAAAGGGCGAAGATGAAAACCGAAGACATCAAGGCCGCGTTAGACGAAATGACCGATGACGCAGTCATCCCAAAGCCTCCGCCCCCGCCCCCGGACAACACCTGGGTCCCGGGCAAGGCGGCCATCAAGGTCATAATCGGCTTGTTCGTCGATGGCATCGAGGCCGGGTGGAACCAAGCCCCCATCTTTCACGAGGTGATTCGGCGGGCCCGAGATGACTACCAAAAGACAGTCACGCGTCGCCAGCTTCGGCAGATCTGGGACGCCTGGCAAGCTGAGATCCGAGAGCGGCAAGCTCCCGAACCGAAGCCGGAGCCTTGATGGCGAGCCTGTACGACCAGATCCGCAAGCCCTGGGCCGCGTGGGAAATGACCATGGAAGGCCACGACCCTGCCGGTGAGCCCAATGGTGTTCAGCTCCTCGCCGACGGGGACATGGAGGCCGCCGGAACTGCATCATGGATTGCCAATAGTGGTGCTGTGCTTTCCAAGCAAAACACGGATCCGCACAGTGGAACCCAAAACCTTCGTATAACTACGCTCAATGGCGACAATCAGAGCCAAGCAAGACAAGATATTTTAACGGCGGGGGGAGTTTATAGGGCTACCGGGTATTACAGGACAGACGGCGTTTGTGACGCCTATATTTGGGCATATCCTAGTACATTCGTGCTATTACCCGCTGTGCTAACATGGACGCCATTTGATATTATTTTATACCCGACAAATGCTTTATTATTTTTAGCCAGCCGGTATATACCGGCTGACCAAGAGGTGTATTCTGAGTTCGATGATGTTAGAGTTGAGCTCATGCCCCCAAGAGTCTTGGACGTATCCGGCAACGGCCGACACTTGACCATCGGGGATGGTGCAGGCTCCAATGAGCCGACTAAGCTTGTTCAAAAGAGGGGCTATCGGAACGCTGGGACAAACTACCTAAATAATGGTAGTTTGACGTGGTCATCTAACAGGATAACAGTTGAGGCATTAATCCAACTGTATCAGCGTGACGCAGCCGGTTACTTATTGGATATGAGGGATACATCCGGAACCCCCATACAGGCCGTTATTATATACACGGCGGGTGCATTGTATGTGTACATAGGTGGGGCGGTAGTGGGCAATAGCGCTAAGTACACAATAAACCCACAAATGGGTATAACCCATGTTGTTGGGCGGTATAATGGCACCACAACCGAGCTGTTCATCAATGGCCAGTCGGTCGATTCGGCTTTAACCCCCGTGGCCCCCGGTGCAGGCTCAACCGGCATTGATATTTTCAGGCGACGTCTCACGGGCATTGAGTATGCAGGATGCGACATGCATCTTTGCCGCATTTGGGACGTAGCCCTAACAGACGTTCAAATCCGTGAGCTAAGCAGAAGAGCCAAGCAGGAGCTAACGAGGATATGAGCAGTTTTAACCCAATTGAACAGCTCAAGAGGGAAGGCTCGGTGGCTTTGTGGCATGACTATCGTTTGGGGCATGCGAATGACTTGTCTGGGAATGGGAATGATGGGACTCCTAGCGGGACGTATTGGTGGGACAGAAATGGGTTCAACAATAATTATGATGGTGACGGCCGCATAAACGTGGCACACTCCGCTAGCATAGACTTGAGTGATTTATCTATAATAGCGTTTATCGGTCCTAAAAGAGTAAAACAATATAATGCGCTGTACGCGTTATGCAACAAAGTAGATACTGGGGCAACACCCGCTTATGGCATAATAGTTAGGGATTCCTTAGATTTATTTAGTTTATCATACCAAGCAAGCGCCTCTAACTGGTCGGGGACAAGATCTTTATCAGGATTTTCTTGTTGTGGTTTTACGATAAAAAATGGTAACAGCAACTCTCCAGCGTATTTAGATGGAATAATTTTTGACTCTGTATTAGGCGGTGTACCTAACATAGTAACTGGCGGTGGTGGTGATCTTGCCATAGGCAATGGTCGAACTGGAATATCAGCAGGTTTCGGCCGTACAATCTCAGCTTTCCTGATATTCAATAAGCTCCTTACAGCAACGGAGCATGCCCAAGTATACGGACAACTCATGAAGACTCGTCAAGGAATACTGATATGAGTCATTTGATACAAGATAGTATTCGGGATGGGTCATGTACGTTATACCATGACTATAGAGCTGGACATTTACTTGACATGTCTGGGAATGGGCATCATGGAGTGGGCACTAACATCGTTTTGGGGCCTAATGGCCTTAGACCTACCCGCTTAACAAGTGGCTATGTTACTGTATTAGATTGCACCCTATTCGATTCGAATAAAATGGGAACGATTTTCGTATTGGTTGATAATCAGCAAGCTAATGGCCGAGCGATCATCTTCATTAGAGATGATTCAGGAGAATCTTTGGCGTTTTATTTAAGTTCTCCAAATGAGAATTTGAGGTATTATTTTTCAGACAGCACTGGGGCTATATTTTCAAATCTATTTAATATCCCTCAAACAAAATCGCATTGTGTAGTCTTTGAGCATAATCAACTACCTTTGTTTTACAAAAATGGAACCTATTTCGATGATGGTCACGCCGTAAATACAATAGGAACTCTCGGCAATGGTGATTTGACAATAGGACAAACGGGAGTGTTATACTCAAACGCAACAATTCAAGCCGTTCTAATCTTCAAAGAAAAATTAACAGCAACACAAATTAGGGACCTTCACTTGGAGCTTTTGAAATGACGAGATTTGCTCAAAAGACTTGGCGGAAGGTTGCTGTCGATTTAAAGCCGGACGTGAGCGATTCAAGTTTGTGGCTTGGGTGGCTGCTTAAAGATGCTCAGAGTCAGACTGTTCCGGATGTTTCTGGGAGCAGTCGAGACGGTCTTATCGGTAACGCTTCCAAGAATCAAACATTGTTGGGGCCAGCTTTTGCCAGTTTCGTAAGGGACAAAAATGTTTATGTAGGAACGACGCCCACGACATACAACCCCCAGGCAAACTGCACTATATCATTATGGGTAAGCACAGTGGCTATTGGGGCTGTAACACGTTGGGTTGCTAACTTCTACCAAGACGCGTCTAATGGTTGGGGAATTTACCAAAACCAAAGCTCAATAGGTATATACAACGACTTATCAAACGCTAACGCTAACTTGTATGCAACGGCAGTTCCAGCTAAGCTTGTTTTTGTTGTAGCAACACTTGATGACGCTACTGGGGAACAAAAACTCTACATAGACGGCCACCTAGTTGGAAGCGGAACCAACGCGGCATCATCACTTAGCGCTATCACAGCAGTATTCACACTATTGCAGCGTGCTAATGGACTGGACCAGTCTATAAAATCCCCCGGAGTAGTAAACCCCCAAATCTTCTCCGAGGTCAAAGACCAGTCTTGGGTAACATCCGAGTATCAAAAAGGAGCCCGAGCGATCCAGTTTGCCACGGACTGGGGCCATGATGCCGATGGCATCAACCGAACAACGCCAGAATATCTCGGCAATGGGCCGTTTGAGGTCGCGGATGCCGGCACGTTTCGGTGCGAAACCGATACGATCAACGACCAAACGGTTAAGGCGTTCACGTGCAATACCCCTGGTCACGTTGTTGTGGACTTGAGCCGCTACGTGAGTGAAGGCGATGCCTCGCGCGGTTATGGGAGCTGGGGCTGTTGGTTTTACGTGCCGGATGACGGCGCCAAGCTGATTCGTTGGCATCTGTTCAACACTGTTCGAGCGCCGGCAGCGGCCTCGGGCAATGGTTATCGAGTCGACCTCGACGGATCCGGCACCGCTGACCTCGTCGAACAGGGTGTGGGCAATGTGATCGGCGGGGGCGCCCTCACGCCGGGCCAGTGGAATCACTGTCACGTGACGCGGAGATATGATGGCCTGTTCGAGCTCTTCATCAATGACGTAAGCCAGGGAACGGGCACCGACAACACAACGGCAGGCGCTCGATACATGAGCTTCCAAATGTCAGCGGATTGTAAAGTCGCCGTCTCGGATCCGCGAGGCGGCTATGCGATAACGAAATACCTCGGGGTTGTGCCCCCGAGAATGTAGAGGCTAAGATGGCAAGACGTTGTAAACCATACACGACAAGGGGTTGGAGAGCACCAACGACGACGGCCGGACGTCAAAGGATGCTCGATGCTCATGGTAACAAGTGCTTCCTGCAGCCAAAAGAGCTCAAGTATCCTGTGTGCACGAGACGGGGTAACTTGTCTTGTGGTGGGCTACTTGCAGCGAAAAGGCGCGCGGCACAGTATGACCACCCAAAGCTGGCAGCAAAGGCTGATAGAATGGCAAAAAAGCTCGGCTGTTGCTGGGCTAAATAGGAAAGGATACGCTTGGGCCGATTGATTAATGGCCTCGTGAGATTGCGTGATGTCTTCTGATACACCAAATGCTCCAGTGAAGCACAGCTCCAGCTACAGTTCGCGAGAATTCAGCGTCTTGGTCAACATCATGAACGAGATCAAGCAAGATGCTCGGGACATCATGACGCAGGTTGGGGATCTCCGCAGCGACCTAAGCGGGTTGGCAGGAGATATGAGAACAACGAACAAAGAGGTTGAATACCTCCGAGAAGACGTCAGGCGAATTACCACTGAATGCGAGCGGTTGCGGAGTATTCAGGATGGTTGCCCAGCGCGGCAAAACTACACTTCGGACATCTCAAGGGTCGAGAAGATCGAGGACATGAGGCACTGCAGCCCCACCGGATCCGATTCGCCCACCATGGCCACTGTTGCCAAATATATCGGGATCATATTGGCGGGATTCGTTATCGGCGTGGGGAGCCTGGCGGCAGCTTGGGTTCAACTCTCGACACCGAAGAAGCAATCAACGGTTCAGGTTATTGAAAAGAGCTTGCCCCAGTACGCGCCCAAGCAAAGCCAGCAAGAAGATGTGGATACAGAAAAGCAATGGGAGATAAAACCATGAGCAGACCACTACTCAGCAAGCAGATGCGGGAGGAGCTCGAAAGGGAGCGAAGAACGGAAGCGATGAGAGAACCTCCGCGCAAAGATTATCAGGATGCGCAACTCGTTCGCAGCCAAGCGGCAAAGGTCGGTGCCAGAAGCGCGACGATCACCATGACACTGACAACGGCGGTCGGCGCGGTTATTGGGTACTTCATGGCCGGGAGCGATGGAACAGTTCGAGGAACCGTCATCGGGGCTGCGACTGGGGTTGTTTACCAGGGCGCTAGAGGCCGTTTAGCCTAATGCCCCCGGCACCGACAAGGGTCCCACAGTGAGGAAGATTAGTCAATGGGTTTTTTGAGGAATCTTTGCATCGGCGGTATTACGGCAGGAAGTATACTGCTGGCCTACTACTGGCCGGCTGCGCCGCAAAGAAGAATCGTGGGCAGGGTCATTCTGATCGGTGATTCTCTGACCGACTCTCCCGGATATGTCTCACGACTGCGAGAGGGCCTCGAGCCCGGCATCAAGATCCGCAAAGTCGCTCTGCCAGGAGAGGGAACAGAGCAGATTAAAGATGCCGGGCTCGAGGCATCTGCACTCTTTCGGCCGGATGTGGCAATCGTTCTTACTGGTGTGAACGATTTGGCGAGCGGCCGCGGATGGCTCCATGCTGCAAAGCACCTTGACGAACTCTACCGAGGGCTTGACGAGATGGGCGCCAATGTAGTGGCTGTGCAACTGACTCCATGGGACGCGCACCTGAAGGGCAGGATGCTTCAAAAAGCTACGCGAGCGCTGAATCAATGGATCGAAGAACACCCAGTGCCAAAGACTGTGGTGGGCACGAGCAATGTTGGTGGGCAAGGCCGAGATGGGCTGCACCTCACCAGAAAAGGTGGAAAACAACTTGCCGAGGCTGTTTTGAGTTCAGTCTACATGTAATAGTCAATTGACAAAGTAATTGTCAAGATGGTACGCTCCTCCCAACCGGGAGCACTGATAGGAGGTCAAAATGGCAGAAATGATTTCACTGGGAGCCTACGGTAACCCTGTCGGAATGCTCCCTACGGAAGCTTTCCAGTCGACGGTTCAGGCTGCTACTTCCCTAACCAGGAGCCAGGCAGAAGGCGCCTACAAACAGGCGCAGGCCGGTGCCGAGAGGGGCACCAGATTGGCTCGCGAATTCGCGACAGACGCGCTTCGCCGAGGCACTGTGGCAACGTCCAAGCTCACTGCTCCTTTGCTGCGAACTGCCCGCACTGCGCAAACAGCACTCCGCGAAGAGGCTCGCGAGCTAGGCAAGCAGGCGGCGACCGGAGCACGCGAAGACACGATGTCCGCCGTCAAGCGCTGGGCGCCCTGGGCCATCGGCGGAGCAGCGGCAGTCATCGGCGGGATCTGGCTCCTTCGGAGGTGATGGCATGAAGACGAAGAACCTGAATCTGTTTGCGGGACTTTTCGTTCTGGGCGCTGCCGGGGCCGGAGCCTACGGTATCTATTTGATGTCCAAGGAGAACGGTGGCGCGACTGGATTTGTCCCGCAAGAACTGGGAACCGACAAGGCTCGAGCGCAGCGCTGGTTGGCGGCGCGTACCAGGTACAACCAGCACATGGACAAACCTCGGGCTGAGGTCATGGACAACAGCTTGGCGATGGAAACCGGCAAAGCGCAAGAGCTCGCCAAGGTCATCAAGCGGATGCGCGGGGACTCCGTAACCTACGAGAAAGTTTCTCCGTGGGGCGTGGGGAGGCCTGAAGAATACTAGGAGGGTTGCATGGGATTTTTGCTCAAAAGCACAGCGATGCGGCGCCGAAAGGCCGTGGATGCTGTATTCGCTTGGATGGAGAACAACGGCATCGATCCAGAGTCTGACTGTTTCGGCGTCCCGGCGGCAAACGCGTTCGTGGCCAAGCTGCTGCAGCAACAGCTGAAGGGGCCTTACGGCTTCATCGGCAAAAGCCAAAAGCGGCTGATTGGGCCGGGAGGCTTCGAGCTCCATATCGATGATGTGAAGCCCTACCTTTGGGGCAAGGAGTTTGAGGTTTTCCAGCTCGAAGAGAGGGAAGAGCCGGAGCCGGAGCCGGAGCCGGAGCCGGAGCCGGAGCCGGAAGAGGCCCCAAAAGAAGAAGAAGAAGAGAAGCCGAAGAAAAAGCGGCCTTCTCGCAAGAAGAAGACGACCAAGAAGGACGAGGTGAAGTAAATGGCAAGTCTGGAAGGAAAGCTGTCACTGTCGCAAGCGCTCATCAAGGTGCTTGCATGGCCGGTTTCCTTCGTCGGCGGTATCTTCCTGGCGCGATACGCCAACATGCTGTTTGACAAGATCCACTTCGGGTCCGAGCGAGACAACATACCCGGTGATAAAACCGTGGTGAGCAAACTAAGGAGAAAACCATGATCGGATTGATGGGTGCAGCAATCAGCATTGCCGCCGGGACCCTGAGCAGCCTCTTGACGCTCGGCACTTTCGGAGCTCTCCGTGACCGCGGATGGGGTCCGTGGAAGGCCGGCGCAGCCACTGGAGCAATCTCCGGTGGCATTGGGGCCATTGGGTGGCTGATCTTCTCGAAGACCATGGGCGACAAGCTTCGCCTTCCGGGCACCGATACCGAGACCGCCGGGATCTTCACTGAGCGGGTCTCCGGGATGCCAATTTCCGTTACCGGATTGACGATGTCCCGCCTCAGTGGGCTTCCAATAAAAGTCAACGGGGTTGGGGCCAGTCTCGAAGACCTTCAACTTGGGGCCTACGGCGTAGACCCCGTAACCATGCAGCTTCAAAGCTGAAGGAGGTATCATCATGCGTAAAGGAACCTGTAAGAGAGTGAAGGGCGGACGTTGCCTGTGCAAGGACAAGCGAGGCAAGGTGAAGTTCGCCAAAAAGGGCCGCTGTCGCTGAGAGAGGAGGTCGCGCGTGGGACACGCCTTCAACGAGTTCATTGTGTGCACCATTCGGCAGGCCGTTCCGGTGGTCAGTGCGGTAATGGGAGCTTTCTACGGCTCGGCTCGTGCGAGCCGCACCGGCGGAAAGCAGCTCCCCAACATC
>P_1C_Sed_2_UnCtyDRAFT_1000041_pt1 | contig 33928 bp, 25 predicted proteins | sample Pon1CUnioCityCA_4_FD_10229 | JGI IMG/M metagenome (IMG submission 10229) | reverse complement strand
GAATGATGTATTGATCCGATACGACTCGATTTTTCGAAAAACTCATCCCGAAAGCTTTCGGGACTACACGACATTTCATCGATGACACTACACTAGTTGCACTAAAAACAGAAAAAGCCCCGAAAGGCTTTCTCTGATGTCTCATTTTTTTGAAATGTAATTACTTCACAATTACCATCTTACGCGAAAGCGTCATTCCGTTGCCAGTTGTTAGCCTGTAGATATACATTCCACTCGAAAGGGACGATGCATCAAATGCTAATGTATGAGATCCACCTGAGAATGATCGGTTATTCGCTATCGCAGCTACTTCGCGACCCATGATATCATACACTTTCAGAGAAACTGTTGCGCGCTCAGGTAGCGTAAACGCAATGTTTGTGGTTGGATTGAATGGATTAGGATAATTCTGCTCGAGAGTAAATGTTTGAGGCGATTCAAGTCCGGAATCATCAATGCTTACCAGGCTCCGGGTAAAATCAAACCGTGTCCAGACCGGTGCGTGATCCGACGTGGTTGATATATAGCTGCCAATGTAGTTTGGATTTTCAACCCTTTGAGCTCCGTCAATATGATCTTCAATCAGAGCATTCGTGACGGTAATGTGATCGATCATGCTTTGATTCTGCCCGGCAATGTAAGAATTCAATCCGCGCTGTTCGAGCGATCCGGTAAGTGTAAAATAGGCTTCATCATTCACAAAGTTACTATACGGTGATTCCAAATTGTTGAATGTTGACGAATAAAGTTTATCGTTATAGTCACCCAAAAACAGAACATTATCGTTTTGGCGGTTATTGTCGAGATACACCTGCAATCTAAGCGACGCAAGTTCCCGCCTATCATACGATTCCTGATCTGCTAAAGCTTTAGCATGAACATTATATGCATGAATGCGTCGTGTAACGCCCTGTACGGTGGCATCAAATTCGAAAAACAATGGAAGCCTGAATGCCCAGTCATATTCCTGCTGACCAGCTTCAAGCAGACCGCTGTCGATGAAATTTATGATGGATGTTCTGTATAGATACGCCGTATTCTGGGATTGACTTGAATATCCTGCCCAAAACCCTGAATAATTCTCAAGACTGTCAACAAGTGCCAGGAAGCGGGTTTGGCTAGATATTTCCTGAAATGCATACAGGTCTGCATCAATTGTTTCAACAACCGTGATCACATTATTCATCTGAAGATCCAGATCACTCGGCCCATTCCCGCTGCTTCCGAACCATTCAATATTCCAGGTGACCACATCAAATGTCTGATCTTTGGGAATATTGTCTCCAACAGGTTCAAAAACTTCAATTTCAAGGTCGTTGCTGTCGCGTGGTTTCAGCTGATAAACCCCGTTAAATTGTTCAACCACACCTGTCACTTCCAGCGGTTCTTCTGGTATGGACGCATTTACAAGATCTGTTGCGTTCTGATCAATTCTTAGTTCTGCTGTCCCGGAAAAATCAGAGATTGGATAGTTGGTTCCACCCTGAAATGCACCTGATTCATCAAAGGATAAACCCTGGACCGTAATTAGCTGCCCCTCGTAGTTGCCGGAATTCATTTCAGCAAGTGAAATAATCGCAGGATCTACTTCAACTGGCGCAGTGTTAATCACTTCAAATGAAATATCATTATCACCCTGGTACTCTGCAATCTGCGTTGTAAAATCTCCGGGAGTGCCGCCAATTGGATTAAATTCCGTAAGCGGTCCTGTAACAATGACTGAGTCACCACGCTGAACAGCTTCATGAAACGGATTCCAGAAAACAGCAATCCCGGCCGTGTTATCCTGCAAAAACGATGGGCCGGAAAATTCATTTGCGACGGTAATGCGGCCTGCAATGGTTACGCGTGTTCCAAAAGACAGGGCCCTTGCATCTGCAATAGGCGTGATGTCATCCTCAGATATCGCAGAACCAATCAGGTTCAAAGTGAACTGAGGAATATCAGGGTCATTTGTAGATATGGTGAGCACATCAGAAAAGTCATCTACTGTTGACGGCGCAAATGTAAGCGTTAGAGTACTGCTCTCACGGGAAGCAATCGATCCTGTGATGTCAGTGTCTATTGAAAATAAGGTTCCGGCGGCCAATTGAACGGATGTAATGTCAAGGTTAGGTTCTCCATTGTTACTTATTTCCAGGTCAATCGAACGACTGGTTCCTGCTGCTATGGTTGGAAATGTAATTTGATCGGATGATAATAATGGTTCATTGTTTTGACGAACAATAATAGCCGGTTCATTTTCAAGCTCCACGTAGGGATCAATCCGGAAATCATCGACATTTATACGGCCACCGGCCACTGTATTCAATCTAATCCTGACAGAGCCTTGCTGAGGAACGGAAACTTTGTACTGTTGAAGATCATCCGTTACTACAAATTCTTCTCCATATTCAGTCCAGTTAGCCCCGCTATCAGTAGATATATAAGCTTGTAAAACTCCACCATCATCTCCTGAAAAGCCAGAGTTGGCAGCAAAAAACGAAAATTCAGAAATGCCTTCAGCGTAATCAAAATTCATTTGCAGCACCGATTCAGCATCCCTGTTATCCAAACGAACGGATTGAGAACCATTTTTACCATCTCTGGAATCAGTACCAATTAAAGCATTATCAAAAAACCAGCTACCTGTTGGTAAATCAACAAGCGCTGTCACATAACCGCGGGTACTTCCGGTTTCAAAATCTTCAACAAGCTGTGCCATCGAAGATATCGAAATAGAGAACGTAATGAATGAGAGTAGTAATAGTCTTTTTAGCATAAAATCAGGTATGGTAGATAATGAGTGAGTCCGTATTGGATCTTTGAGCAAATGGAGGACTGTTATTTTTTAGTAGGTTTTGAATTTACGAAATATTTGATGCAAAGGCTCATGCTGAAATGTTACAATATTCTCAGACTGTACAATTGGATTGTAACCGAGCAAACTTATCTTTTCCTTTTACACACTTAGAGGATATATTCCACGCATAAATCGACCGGATGTAGAAATTGTAGTTTATGATAAATGAACCATGGTTTGTGCCTGCCAATGTAGGCTGGATTGAAGTTGTATGCGGAGGGATGTTCAGTGGAAAAACTGAAGAGCTCATTCGCAGGGCCAAACGCGCCCATATTGCGGGCCAGAAAGTTGTTATTGTAAAACCAACCGTAGACAACCGTTATAGTGATACCGATATAGTATCACATAATGAATCTGCTTTACCTGGTATTCAAGTTGACACGGCCGATCAAATTATTCTTCTCACCTCTTCTGCAAAAGTGGTTTGTATTGATGAAGCTCAGTTTTTTGATGACCGAATTGTTGATGTAGCAAATACTTTGGCAAACGACGGAAAACGTGTGATTATAGCAGGCCTGGATATGGATTTTGAAGGAAATCCATTTGAGCCCATGCCAAAGCTTTTGGCTATTGCTGAATATGTAACTAAACTTCATGCTATCTGTGCAGAAAGCGGCGTTATGGCAAATTACTCTCAACGTGTTGTTGAAAATGAGGATCAGTTACTGATTGGCGAAAAGGACACTTATGAACCCCGGGCAAGGCACTGTTTCCGACCACCTGTTGATCAAAAAAGAGGCACTCCCCTCCCGCCTATACGTGTATCACAAAAAAATAAACTCAACGATTCTGACTCTTAAATAACTATATGGATATTATTCACGGTATTTTGGGAATGCTGGGGCTTATAGGTATTGCCTGGCTTTTTAGTAACAATAAGCGGAAAGTGAATTGGAATCTCGTAGTACGCGGACTGGCTCTCCAGGTCGGACTGGGTATTGTGATAATTAAAGGATCTGAAATGGGCGAATTCTTCGCTCCTCTTGGATGGCCAAAATGGCTCTTTAGCCAGGTAAGCTCTTTTTTCGTACTGCTGCTTAGCTACACTACCGAAGGTGCACGGTTTATTTTCGGAGACCTCGCGCTGAGTCCTGGTATGGAAGGAAGCATGGGATCATTTTTTGCCTTCCAGGTTCTGCCAACGATTGTCTTTTTTGCATCCATCACAACTATTTTATATCACTACGGCATTCTGCAAAAGTTAGTTGCCGTGATGGCCAAAGGGATGAGGAAGCTGATGGGTGTGTCCGGGGCTGAATCACTTTCTGTGACTGGTAACATTTTTGTGGGTCAAACTGAATCGCCGCTGCTGATTAAGCCTTTCATTGAGGGAATGACTCGATCGGAGCTATTGGCTGTAATGACGGGTGGAATGGCGACGATCGCGGGCGGTATTATGGCCGTTTATATCCAGATGCTCGGTGATACCTACGCAGTGGTTAACGGAGTAAGTATTGAGTTTGCCCGGCAAATGTTTGCAGAGCAGCTACTTGGAGCAAGTATTATGGCTGCACCAGGCGCCCTTGTAATTGCAAAGATTTTCTATCCTGAAGTAGATACACCGGAAACAATGGGTGACATCGACGCGCAGGTAGAACAGCCGGATGAGAATGGAATTGATGCTGCCGCCTCCGGTGCAACTGAAGGATTAAAACTTGCACTGAACGTTGGTGCGATGCTGCTGGCATTCATAGCAATCATCGCCATGATAAATTCATTTTTGAGCTGGTTCGGGGATGTAACCACTTTGTCATCGTTTATACCATCCGATAGTTTTACCCTGGAAACAATCTTGGGATGGGTGTTCGCTCCTATTACATTTTTGATCGGAGTACCTCTGCAGGATGTATTCTCCACCGGCAGCTTGATGGGAATCAAAATTGTATCAACTGAATTTATAGCTTACCTAAACCTGCTTGATCTTATAGAGCAGCAGGCTATTGATCCAAAATCGATCGCAATGGCAACATTTGCACTTTGCGGATTTGCAAACTTTGCTTCGATTGCCATTCAAATTGGCGGTATCGGCGGCCTGGCCCCAGGCAGAAAGGCTGAACTTGCTGAATTCGGTATCAAGGCTGTCATAGCTGGTTCAATTGTCAATCTTATGAACGCTGCTATAGCAGGCATTTTATTCTGATTTTTCTGAATATTTATACTCATGCCTGTTAAAAAAAGAGCACATAATGAAACAAAATGACGGCCGTTTAATTTTAGCTCTGTAATAATAGTTTTTACACTGCAGTAACCCGCACACAGGTCACTGAAAAATATTGTACCACAGTTCGAATCCCTTTAATTTGAGTTTATTCATTAATCTACGATCTACACGAACAAATTCTATGAAGCTACTGATATCTAAATTTAGTTCTGTACTTCTTACACTAATCGTATGTCTATCTGTTTCGGCACAAGCTCAGACTTCAGCCAGCCTGGAGCAAGATCTCAGTACGGTTGTTGCTGAAATTTCTGATAACAGCATCACTCTTGAAGATCTGCTTCAGTATTACGAAAGAAATAATATCGAAGATGGGTACAGAGCTGAAGACCTGAAAGAGTTTTTACCTTTTTATGTAGACTATAAATTGAAACTTGCCTTTGGAAGAGATCAGGGCCTCTACTCAGATCCCGACATTCTGCAGGAATTTGAAGATTATTCAAAGCAGGCTGCTTTTTCTTTCTGGCTTGAAAATGAGATCAAAAAAGAACTTGAAGATGAGTTCATTGAACGAAGTCGCTATGAGCTCAAATCCTCTCATGTACTCATTCAGCTAAATCAAACAGCAACAGATGATCAGCTTGAGGAGGCAAGGCAACAACTGCTGGAAGCCCGTCAGAAGTTTCTGGATGGAGAGGCGACAATGGAAGAGCTTAATCAGGAATATTCAAGCAGTGCGCAAGGGCGTTCAGCCGGTGGTGATTTACCATGGTTCTCAGCCGGAGTGACTGTAAAACCGTTCGAGGATGTGCTTTATAACCTTGAAGAGAATGAACTCTCAGAACCTGTACGAACACAATTTGGACTTCACATTATCCACCTTGAAGAACGCAGAGAGCGAACACCCCAAAGAAATGTAAGCCATATATTTTTCAGAGGCTCACGTAATGACTTGTCAGCCGAGATGCTTGCAGACAGTGCATATGCATCACTTCAAAGAGGCAGGCCCTGGAATGATGTTGTCCAGCAGTTTTCACAAGACGGAACATCTTCAGAGAGTGGCGGTGATCTTGGCTGGGTTGGGTATGGCACACAATATTCAGTTGAATTTATTGAGGCAGTATTATCCGTGGATCCGGTAGCTTCGTTTTCGCAACCTGTGAGAACAAATTACGGCTATCACATTTTCAGAATAGATTCTGTGAGATCTTTTGAAGATGACCAGCAGCGCCGTGAAGAACTCCTGACACGCCTTGAAGAACTTCCGCGCTACAAAGCGAATCGTCAGCAGGTTTTAGAGCGACTGTCTGATGTGGGTAATTTCACCTCGAATAGCTCAACAATGAACTCTATTCGTGAGTTTTTCACAGAATCAGATTCAGTTGTTGTCCAAAATGTAAATTTCCCTTCTCGCCTTGATCAACAGACTCTCTACACATTTAACGGCCAGGCGTATACTGCTTCTGATTTTAAGGATTGGCTGAATGATACACATGAAAACAGAAGCACCGCAGAATTTGATGATCTTTGGTTTGACATGTACGAAGATTACATTCTTGATTCACAAGTAATACCTATGACGATGAATCGGTTTCCAGAATTTGAACGGGAAACCGAGGGATTTTTGAATGGGCTTGTTGTATTTAAGGTAAGCGATGATAACATCTGGAACATTGAGACGGCTGACTCCACTCAGCTTGAGCGTTATTATAAACGTAATGTAGATAACTACAGGTTTAAAGAACGATACGACTACACACTACTGGCTTCGCGCGACGACAGTGTTTTGAATGCAGCCTTGGAAATGACAAAAAACTCAGTCACTGCTGATAGTATTTCCCGGACATTTAACAATATTGCTGCTGCCAGAGATTCTGTTGAAACTCCTGCTGAAGAAATTGTGGCGGTATTGGATTCTACAGAAATCGGTGATATATCCGATAAATTTACTTATCGCAATCGCGACGCGTATCTTATTTATCACCAGCTGCTAGAGCCCAGAACGATGACATTTAACGAGGCTTTCTATAGAGTAGGCAGTGATTATCAGCCAATTCGCGAAGAGAATTTCATGAATGAGCTGCGTTCGGAGTACCGCGTCAGAATTTATCCGGAAAGAATCCGGTAACTTATTACCTATGTATACAATCAAAAGCTGTAAGACTACATCTTTACTCATGATATTGCTGGTTTCTGTTTCCTGTACATCCGGAACCAGCAGCGACACTTCGCCTGTTCTTGCAACCGTTGGCAACGAGGTACTCACGGTTGAAGCAGCATTTAGATCCATACCTGAAATTGCTTTACAACAGGATACACTCGAAGCGTTCAGAAATTACAAGCAGCAGTGGGTGAATGAAAAAATAACTGAAAGAGAAGCCCGAAGGCTTGGTCTCAACAATGAGGAGCTGTTTCAAACCAGGATGAAACGGTACGAACAGCAAGTGCTGAATGAAATGTTACAGCAATATATCATAGCTGAAAACCAGGATGAACTGGAAGTTAGCCGGGATGAAGCGCAAAACTACTATCAGGCCAACCGTGACAAATTTGTATTAAATGAGCGTTATGTAAGATTCAGACATCTGACGGCCAACACGCGTACAGATGCTGATAATGCCAGGCGGGATCTTCTCAGAGGCGTGGAATGGGAGGAAGTGGTAAATGATTATAGTATCAATCCGGAATTGCAGCTACGTCAGTCAACACAGTATTTGCCAATTTCAATGGCAGTATCTGATATACCGATGTTAAATCGTTATCTTAATGTGATTGGGATTTCTGAGATATCACCTATTCACAACGAAAATGGCCTCTATCATTTTGTGCAGCTAAGGGAAGTCCGGAATCAGGGTGACAATCCAGATTTTGAATGGTTAATACCTCAGATCCAATACTGGCTGCAACTTGAAAAATCAAAAAGAATAACCAACGCTTTCAAACGTAATCTTTATCTGCAGGCTGAATCCAACAATGAAATTGATCAGCTTCAAAACGAAGGATTACAATCCGCTATCAACGACTACATTTCAACTACAGAACTGAACTAACTTCATGAACTACTCTAAATTCAATTTTAAACTGCCAATGCTGCTCATCCTTATGCTGATTATTGGAACAGGGTCTGCCCTTTCACAGCAAAAAAAGGTAGCAGACAGGATTATAGCTGTTATAAACGACCGAATAATCCTAAAGTCTGATGTTGACTCAGAGGTTCGGCAATACATGCAGCAGGCCCAGGCGAGTAATCAGGAAGTAACATTTACTGAAGATTTGTGGTTCAGTGCGCTTCAATCTATGATTGACAGCAATGTAATGCTTGAGCAAGCTGAAATCGATTCTGTAATAGTGTCTGATGAAATGGTTAACCGTGCGATGGACAATCGTATTAATCAAATGATCCAGCAGGCCGGAAGTGAAGAAGCACTTGAGCGGGCGCTTGGTAATAGTATTGTTCAGATTCGTGCGGAGTTNAGAGATGAATTTCGTGAGCAAATGACAACTCAGCAGGTCCAGCAGCAAAAAATGAGCAGCGTTGAAATCACCCGGCCGGAAGTAAAAGACTTCTTCAGCCAAATCCCTGAAAATCAACTGCCTACGATACCTGAGCAGGTCGAACTTTCCCAAATCGTCATTACCCCTCCTGAACTTGATGATGCACGGGACGAGGCATTGAGAAAAGCGGAATCCATTCGTGATTCAATTGTGGTTCATGGCAAGAACTTTGAAGAAATGGCCAGAAAATATAGTGATGGCCCTTCAGCATCTCGAGGTGGATTATTGCCATTAATGCCCCTCGGAGATTTGGTTGCCAATTATTCAGCAGCTGCATCTGCCCTTGATCCGGGAGAAATATCGCAGGTCGTTCGCACAGACTTTGGATACCATGTCATTCGCTTGAATAAGCGACAAGGTGATAATATTGAAACAAACCACATTTTAATTCAGGTTGATGAAGCGGGTGTTGACGAAGACTTTGCTATCAATAAGCTAGAAGCATTGAAAGACAGTGTGATCAACCATGGAGCTTCTTTCAGGGATCTTGCACGAGAGTATTCCGAGGACGAAACGACCAGTTCCATGGGTGGCCGAATCATGAATATGCAAACGGGTGAGCGTAAAATGGCGCTTAGTGAACTTGAGCCATCTCTTTACCGTATCGCTCTGCTGCTTGATGAATCAGGCGAAATTTCTGATCCACGGCCATTTACTCTGCCACAAAATCAAAAACGTGCCTACCGAATCGTCCGGCTTGATGCTCACTATCCAGAACACATAGCCAATCTTGATGATGACTACAATCGAATACGGGAGATCGCGCTTCAAAGAAAACAGATGCGTGTAATGAATACCTGGCTTGAGGAACTTCGCGATAAAATCTATGTGGATATCAGGATAGATATTCCTGAGTCGTCAGAGGATGATGGGCTAATGATGCAAGAGCAGGAAGCCGTGCCTGTGGGGGAAGAATGAGCGGTGTAAAACCTATTCCGAGTGATCCAAAAGAAGCAGCCGCTTTTTTCGAAACATCATTTTCTCAGATCAGGGCAGAAATCGGAAAGAAAGTTGTCGGTCAGCATGATGTTGTAGAGCAGCTTTTAATCGCTTTGTTTTCGCGGGGGCACTGTGTATTGATTGGTGTTCCCGGCCTGGCCAAGACGCTGCTTATTCAAACAGTGGCACAGACTCTTAATCTCACCTTCAAACGCGTTCAGTTCACGCCGGATTTAATGCCGGGCGACATCACGGGAACTGAAGTTATTGAAGACAATAAGCAGACAGGTGAAAAAGCGTTTCGATTTATCAAAGGCCCGATTTTTGCCAATATTGTCCTCGCTGACGAGATTAACAGAACTCCTCCAAAGACCCAGGCAGCATTACTTGAAGGCATGCAGGAGGCTACAATTACAGCTTCGGGAAATCGATATGAACTGGACCTGCCCTTTTTCGTGCTGGCTACACAAAATCCTATCGAGCAGGAAGGAACTTATCCATTGCCAGAGGCTCAGCTTGACCGGTTCATGTTCAATATTTGGCTGGATTATCCTGCTCTGGAAGAAGAGATTCAAATCGTGTCACAAACAACATCCATCCGAAATGATGTGATCCATTCCATTCTTGAAAAAGAACAAATACTTGCCTTGCAAAATCTTGTCAGGGAAGTGCCTGTACCCGATCATGTGCTTCGTCAGGCTGTTGAGCTTGTGACCAAGACCCGGCCTGGAACCGAACATTCATCACCCTTTGTGGATCAATACCTGGGTTGGGGAGCCGGGCCACGCGCATCGCAGTTTTTAATACTCGGCGCAAAAACCCGTGCTCTTTCAAAAGGACGTTATAATGTAGAATTGGAAGATCTGCAGGCACTTGCTGTACCTGTACTCCGTCACAGGATTGTTACCAACTACGCAGCTGAAGCAGAAGGAATTTCGTCTGTAGACGTCATTAACCGACTGTTAAAATCTTTGTAATCTAGTACAGCTGAGCTGAAGAATGGCACCATTAATTTTTCAGGGTTTTAACCCGATTATTCCTTTTTTGATAGGTGCTATTTTGCTGGCACTCTGTTTTGGAATTGCCTGGTGGAGTTACTCTTATCTCAATTCAGTTAAACCCTGGAAAAAGTGGGGTTTGATTTTCCTGCGCGGCTCAGTGTTTCTCATTCTTATTCTGTTGCTGCTGAATCCCTTTTTTATTGATCGAAATGTTCAAAGTTCTGAGCCAACGATTAATATTTATTTAGATAATACCCAAAGCCTGACTGTTGAGCGGGGTAATTACTCTGGCCTTGAAAGCTACAGATCAGTAATTGATTCGGTAGTATCCGGAATTGGTGATCGATTTGATATTCAATATTTCCTCTTTAATTCATCAGTAAGTGATGGCAGGGAAATTGATGGTGTCGGCACTGTTACTAATCTTCAATCGGTGATTGACCACCAAATTGAAAACCAGGATGAGACTGTGGCCAACCTGATGTTCAGTGATGGAATTTATACTCAAGGCCGAAATCCTGTCTTTAGCGCACAAAACCTCAGCACTCCACTATTTACAGTACCTGTTGGAGATACTACCGACGTTAAGGATGTTGTTATCAGCGAGGTAGAATTTACTTCTCAATCATATACGAATACTGAACAGTCGTTCAGAGTCAATATTAACCAGGAAGGATTTGACGCCGAGACAATTACAGTTCAGTTTTTAAAAAACGGTGAGATCCTGCAGTCTGAACAAATTTCATTTGAGGAAACAATCTCAAACCATCTTTTATTATTTACCGATGAACATACGGATCCAGGATTTTTTGAATACGAGATAAACATTCCGGGACTCGACGGAGAGTTCACGCTTCAGAATAATCGCGAACGGTTTACGGTTGAAGTACTTGACGACAAAACCCGAATTGTTTCACTGGCATTTGAAATACACCCCGATGTGGGTACACTGAGGCATCTGATAGCGACTGATCAACAAAAAGAATTGATTGCGTTTACAAAATTATCGAACGGCCGTACCATAGGTGAGAATATTTTCAACCTTGATACACCCCCTGATCTGATTGTGCTTCATGGCCTCCCGGAAATAAATGATCCTCTACTTGACTGGATTGAGTCTCAGGATGATGTGCCGGTTATTTATTTTATGCTTCCTCTAACCTATTCGAACCATCAAAGTATGGGTGATGTCAGCTTTCTGACTTACTCGATAGATGAACTGCGTAATCAAACCTTGAACATCAATTTAAGGCAAGAACGGGAGCCTTATAGTCATCCCCTTCTTGAATTTTCCCCACAGGAATTTAGCCGCTTTCCGGTATTGACTACTTACCAGTCTGAGGTTGAGACGTCATCTCTATCTGAAATTCTATTTACCGGAGACTTCCAGAGAACAGAAACCGATATTCCTTTAATTATTACAGAATCCGGTGGGCTTCGCCGGCTTGCGGGTATAAATGCATTTGGCTGGCACCGGTTCAACCGAACGGCAAATGAAACCGTATCCACATTTTATACTACATTTTTCACCGATCTTCTTTCATGGGCCGCAACCTCACCTAATCAACAGAATTTAAGCATAGCCCCTATTAAACCAACATTTACAGAGACAGAGGATATAGAAATACGTGCCTCGCTGGTTAATGAACGTCAGCAGCCAGAAACTGATGCAGTCATTGACGTGTCTGTATCTTCGATTAATGATGTTGCGGGTGCTAATTCAGATGTTCAGCGCTTTGTGATGCGACATACGCGAAACGGAGAATACAGAGTGAATATTGGCAATTTGCCGCAAGGTAATTACAGAATTACGGGCAACGCCACAAAAGCAGACAGAACCATCGGTGAGGATGAAGCCAGATTTAGTGTAAGTCAGTCGATGGTTGAGTTTATTTCTACTAAAAGAGATGATCAGTTACTGCAACAGCTTGCATTTCGGACCGGTGGGCTATTTCTGAATGGCAATTCTGCTGATCCAATGTTAGGATATTTAGATGAGAATAATCTGGATCAAATTGTCGAGACAACCACAGAAGAAACCCGGTACTTCAGCAACTCACCACTGTGGTTTATCATAGCAATGGTGTTACTTACCGGAGAATGGCTTATCAGGCGCACACTTTCACTTCCCTGAATGAATAGCTTTATAGTTGGATAGTTACGTTAAGACTGGCTATTCATAAACTGCCTGACTGATCATATTTAAAAAAGAATAAACGGGCTGGGCTGTTTACTTTTCTAAGAGGACTTCTTGTATCGCCTTGAAGTCAGGTAGCTTACCGGAATCTTCCAGAACTTCTTTATACTTTATTTTGCCATCGTTTCCGATGATAAATACCGACCGCTTGGAAACACCTTTCATGCCAAAATAGTCTTCGTATAGTACATCATAGGCTTCGGATGCGGTTTTATTAAAATCACTCAAAAGCGGAAATTTAAGATTATTCGCTTTTTTGAATTCTTTGAGGGTAAAAAAACTATCAATACTAATACCGGCTACCGTAGTATTAAGCGAATCATAGAATTTCATGTTATCACGCATGGTGCAAAGCTCATCGGTGCATACGCTGGAAAATGCAAGGGGAAAAAAGGTTAACAGTATGTTACCCTCGCTTTGATTTTGTAAATCCTTGAGGGTTACAGAGTCACCTGATGTATTCGTTAATGTAAATCCCGGAGCTATATCGCCTGGTTGTAAAGCCATATCTGATGTCTGATTACCGTTTATGTTCAGTTATAATGGATGGAAACTTAAAGCTTGATACGATCATTCCGATACCCAGCAGAAGGTGAATTACCGGCATCAGAAATTGACTTTCAAAAAGGGACGTCCAATAAAGTATCATTGCACCTGCAAATGCAAAGATGGATATGAATAGCAGGTACCCTTTGTCAATCGACTTCCAATACGTAATCACTAATCCGGAATAAACAAGCAATGCAGTTGACTGAATGGAAACATTCATAACAAATTGAAGGATCTCGCTGTCGATAAAATAGGCGTAAAAAGGAAGTATCAGTAAAGGAAAGTAAGAGTAAACCAGGGGATGCCGCGCATATTGAGGCTGTATGATCCGTATTGTAATCAGCAACAAAATGAGAACAACAATAATAGTCAATACCGAAGTAAGCTCAATAGCTCTTGCCAACGCCTCAGAAGACGCTATGATCATACCAAACAGAGCAGCGTTCAATAAAAGTGCAGAGTAACTCAGATATTCCGGATGAGGAATGTCAGCGAGTCGCCGGTAGATGACGACACATGCAAAAAGTGATACCAAGACAAGTAAAATCTGACTCCACAAATTTGCTACCCTAAATTTTGGCGTTGCTGAGCTTTTGCATCCACTTCGCGGTTGGCTTGCTTGTTATTTTGATAGATCAGAACCAGATCTGCGATCTCTTTCAATATTTTTCGCTCGTCATGGACCATTTTATTAGCAAAATCAAAAAGTGTAAGAGACTGATGGCCGGATTTGATTTCTCTTTCCCAGTCTATCAGTGGTATTTTCTCAAACAGATTCAAAACAGCTGCACGGTGCTTACTGATTTTTCTAAGAATTTTTTGAACATCTTTTTCATCATCATCAAACTCAAACGTTTCACTGTAAGAATCGAATTTATCAAGCTGGAGTGACCGAGTACTTGAAAAACTTTTTTCAATGATCGGACGGTAGTAATTTTTTTGGGCGTGATCGATTAGTGCAAGCATTTGGATGATAGACATGCCGTCAGTGGGCGCATCTTTGTAGGGCACCTGATCAATGATATACATCAGGGCTTCGGCCTCGTCCTGAAGGTATTTAGCATCATCCAGTAACTGTTCGTATTGCTCTTGGTGAACTTCCTGATCAGACGTCATATTATTCGCCACATCAAATTAAACAGACCAGTTTGAAGACGCTTCAGTCTCATCGTTTTTCTTCTGCTGCTCCAGCATATCTACCAGAGATAATCCTGTGTTCCAGTCAGTATCACGGTCACGCACGGAGTGGATATTATTCTCTTCCTGAAAATCCCAGAACTGACCAAACTGCCTGTTTTTGTATTCTCTGAGGAAATCGAGTCTTTCCTTAAGATCTTCTTTGGGCACGAGGAGGCGTTCTTTGTCATATACTGCGTCTTCTCTTGATTCAAACACGATATCGTAATCTTTACTCATTACAATCGCTTCTTCAGGACATACTTCCTCGCAATAACCACAGTAAATGCAGCGCAGCATATTGATTTCAAAAAAGTCAGGATAGCGCTCTTTTGGATCATCTTCGTCCTCATTTGCCTGCATTGAGATGGCGAGCGGCGGGCATGCACGAGCGCATAAGCCACATGCTACACAGCGTTCTTTGCCATTATCTTCAACAAGAACAGGACGGCCCCTGAAAATTGACGGCGGATCCCACTTCTCTTCAGGGTAGTTCATTGTAAATGTAGGTGCGAACATCTGTTTAAAAGAATATAAAAGACCCTTAAATATCTCGGGCAGGTATAAATTTTCTAAAAACGATAATTTACGTTCGCGCTGGAAATCTTCCGTTAAAGCATTAGATACCGGCTTGTCTAATTCCATCTAAAAAACTGTGTGGTTGGTTTTTAATAAATCGAGACATTAGCTAACAAAAATAACCTTTTGCGCTGTATCGTTCAATGTTATTTCAGTATTGAATAACTTATTTCTGACGAAATACCATCGTGATGGGAACGCCGGTGAATCCAAACTCCTCTCGAAGTTTATTTTCAATAAATCGCCTGTAATTCGGCGGGAGCTCCTGCGGATTATTCATAAAGAATTTAAACACGGGAGGATTGCTTTTAACCTGCAGTGCATACTGAATTTTAAGCTGCCGTCCCCGCTTCATGGGCAATGGACGTTCTTTCAATATCTTTTGAACGAAGTCGTTCATTTGTGGTGTACTAATTGATTTTTTTCGTTCCTGAATTACCATCTCAGCTATATCCAGTACACGTTCGATTCGGGTTCCTTTCAAAGCTGAAATGGAAATAACCGGAATGTAATTTGACGTTCTGATTCGTTCATATATATATGTTTCAAACTCTTTATGAACGTTTGAATCTTTTTCAGGTACGATATCCCACTTATTTAAAGCAATCACAATACCCTTGTTATACTTTTCAGCGTCACGGATAATGCGCTTATCCTGGGCATCAAATCCACGCATAGCGTCAAGGAGAAGCACAACCACATCAGAATCCCGGATAGACCGGTCGGTTCGAACCGTGCTGAAAAATTCGATATTCTCTTTCACTTTCGCACGCTTTCTGAGACCTGCGGTGTCAATAAGCGTGTACTCTTTGTTATTGTACGTAAGTTTACTATTGATGGAATCACGGGTTGTTCCGGGAATATCAGTAACAATACACCGCTCATTTTTCAGCAATGCATTCATCAATGAGCTTTTCCCCACATTAGGGCGTCCAACAAATGCAATTTTGGGATTTTCATCTTTTTCTGTCTCTTCGGATTGCTCCGGAAGAAGTTCAACCACGCGGTCTAATAAATCGCCCGTACCGGTCCCGCTGATAGCAGAAACGGGAAATATTTCGTCTAATCCGAGCTCATAAAATTCAACGGCGTTCATTGTCCGTCGCTCATTATCGCTTTTATTGACGACAACAAGAACAGGCTTATCAACCCGGCGTAAAATATTGGCAACCGATTTATCCAGTGTATTTACACCATGTTCAATATCAACGACAAAAAGAATTACATCTGATTCCTCAATTGCAATATGGACCTGTTCGCGAATTCCTTCGACAATCACTCCGGCTTCTTCCGGTAAATAACCCCCTGTGTCGATCACATTAAAATCGCGCCCGTTCCAGAAACTTTCACCATAATGGCGGTCGCGCGTTACACCATATTCATCGTGTACAATTGCCTGCCGCTCACCGATTAACCGGTTGAAAAGGGTGGATTTTCCAACATTGGGTCGTCCTACTATAGATACCGTGGGTAACATCTGATAAAGTTAATTCGTAAGTTTACGGATGTGATCCGCCGACACATCAAAAAATTACTATTTTGGCAGAGTTTTTTAACATTGAAAGGTAACGATAAATTAGCAAGAATATGCTTGAATCATTTTACAATAATTTCGGATTTATATGGTCTCTTGTAATAGCACTATTTATCTTTTTATTTTTCATTTTTTGGATGGGTGGAGTAGCCGGTATTAGCCTGCAACACGAAGAAAAGAATGAATCCATATTTCGATTGATTCTCGCGATCCTGATTCCCATCTACCCTGTTGTTTGGCTTATCATGGATATGATTTCTCAAAAAAAGCAGCTCAAGCGACTATAAATATCTTGTCTTGTTTTGTCTTGTTTTGTCTGATCTTGAGGATTTCAAAATAACATATGTAAGTTATTATCCGTCAGTTAACTGCTGGTTCTCACCGTCATTCAGATAAGCTCCGCTTGATTCATTCTCTTCAACCAGCATCCAGGGCTCAAGCACATCATCAGGCAGATCTTCAATAAACCGTGAAGGATTAGTAAAGTAATCTCCATAAAAGCTTTGATGCATTGCGGGGTAAGTCAAAAAGAGCTGATCTTTTGCGCGGGTAACGGCAACATATACCAGGCGGATCTCTTCTTCCATTTGCTTCGGATCTTCAATGGCATAGCCTGATGGAATGATTCCATCAAGACACTGAATTAGAAATACTGTTTCCCATTCCAGACCTTTAGCCGAATGAATGGTACTTAGCACGAGCGGAGATTCGTCTTTATTTGCGGCTTCAGTTTCTATAGCTGTGGCTTCGATTGGATCAAGGGCTACTTCTTCAATCATGTGCTGCAGAGTTCTGTAGCTTCCTGATATATCTACAAATGTTTCCAGATCCTTCATCCTTTTAGGGTGATCATCAAATCTTTTTTTACAAAATTTGCTGTAATACTCCACTACAGCTTTAAGCTGATCGGGTACAGACCCCTCATATTCCTTTAAATTTGTAAAAAGATCACTCAGTGCTTTTAACTGATCAAGATATCTATCGCTGGCGTGAGGCGCGGTGTGCGGCTTAAATGGATCTTCATTTTTTTGGGCCCATTGAAAAAACTGTTCAGCTGTTTTTGGTCCAATACCTTCCATAAGCATCAGAGCACGATTCCATGATATGGTGTCTTGAGGATTGACAAATATCTTAAGGTGAGCCAGTACATCTTTAACATGAGCGGCTTCAGTGAACTTTTGACCGCCAAATTTTATAAACGGGATATCTTTTTTGTTTAGCTCAACTTCCAGATCGTAAGAATCACGCCCATTTCGAAACAGCACTGCCATATCAGATAACTCAGAGCCCTGTTCACGTAGATTTAAAATCATTTGAGTTAAAAAGCGACTTTGATCGTTCACATTTGCAGCCTTCACGAGTCCGGGAAGCTCACCTTCTCCCCTGCTTGTATATAAATTCTTTTTAAACGTCTCTTTTGATTGCGAAAGCACTTGATTGGCCAGATCCAGAATGCGCTGTGTAGAGCGGTAGTTCTCTTCCAGCCTGATCAATTTTGTGTTACTGAATCTTTCCGGAAATTCTCTCATATTCTCAGGTTCAGCTCCTCTGAAAGAATAAATGCTTTGTGCATCATCACCCACTGCCATCACATTATTGTGTGCTGAACTAAACAACTCAGTTAACTCCGCCTGCAATGAGTTGGTGTCCTGGTACTCATCCACCATTACATGTTTATGAGAAAATGCAATTTTCTCACGTATTTCTTCATTATCCCGGAGCAGGTTTCGTGAGTGAATCAGCAGATCATCAAAATCCATTACGTAGTTTACCCGCTTATAGTTGGCATACTCATTAAACAGATTATTGATTGTATCAGCATGTTTTTTAAACTGCGGGTATTCGTTCTCAAGCACATCCGGTATCGATATCATTTTATTGATTGAGGTGCTGAATATGGAGTATAGCGTACTTTTTTTGGGAAAGCGTTTAGTTTGTTTGATACCATCAAGACGTCCACGCAACAGATGTATGGTGTCCATTGCATCAGATGTATCTATAATTGTAAAATTTTCAGGATAACCGATATGATCTGCATGGATGTGCAATAGCTTGCTGCAGTATCGGTGAAACGTCCCACCTTCTACTCGTCGGCATCTGTCATCCAGAAGTATGCTGGCACGCCGCAGCATTTCACCCGCCGCCCTGCGCGTAAATGTCAAAAGTAAAATTGATTTTGGATCTACACCGCTTTCAATCAGGCGGGCTACGCGATATATAAGAGTCCGGGTTTTTCCAGTCCCGGCTCCTGCTATCACTAAAGCCGGTCCGGAGTTGTGCATAACTGCGTCGTACTGTGCCGGATTAAGCAGCTCCTTATACTCTATTTTAAAATCTTCCGATACAACAGAGTCTTCTTTTTGTAAGACGAACTTTTTCATACGGGAAACTATGAAAAATTTACTGTATGTAAAATTTATGTAAAGAAATGCTGTAACCAATCATAAAAAGGACCGGCCGGGAATGCAGGGAGCAGTAGAATAGACGCAGTTTCAGCTGACCCTGCGTCTTACTTTTAAAAATGAAGATGACACAAACGATATTTTACACCCGGTGGCAAATCATCGTTGTGTTTAGCTTTCTTCTTCAGACTTGGGTACGAAATAAAGAGCCTTAGAATTCATGCAATAGCGCAGCCCAGTAGGATCAGGGCCATCGTCAAAGACATGACCAATATGAGAACCACATCGGGCACATACAGTTTCCGTTCGCGTCATGAATAAGCTATTATCTTCCTTTTCACCTACAGCAGCCTCGCGAATCGGCTCCCAGAAGCTAGGCCAGCCTGTACGGCTATTGTATTTGGCCTCAGAATGAAAAAGAGGATTTCCGCAAGCCCTGCAAAGATATACACCCTCTTCATAAAATCCGTCATATTCGTTGACGTAAGGTATTTCAGTCCCTTTATTTCTTAAAATCCTGTACTCACCAGAGCTAAGCATATTTTTCCACTCTTCTTCACTATGCTCAACTGTCTTTTCATTATCAGTATCATTCAGGGCTTCCTCGTATGTTATCGACTCAAGAAATTCTTTATGTTCTTCTTGTGTGGTCATGGATTGCTGGCTGTAAGAGTTTAAAGCAGTTGCAGTTAAAAGGGTTATAAAAAAAATAAATTGTATTGATTTCTGCCGGATAGAAGCTGTTGTCATAAAGCATCAACATTTAGTTTTTAATTCTGTTTGTTTAACTGTTTCACCTGTTCCTTTAGTTCCACTAGTGCACGAGCCTAACCACCGTCGGATCCATCGATAAAATGAATATGCTGATTCTGATAATAAAACAGCTTCTTTATGAACGTGGCCGAATGCGATCTGATTGTGGCCTCTGCCCTTTAATGATTTGGTTTGATTGCAAGAGACATCAATTCTTCCCTCACAGCTCTGTATTCATCTTCATCGGTAGAACTTCATCTTTATAGGATGATATTCTATTCCACCTGTATTCCGGCCTTGTAAAATCTCCCCCGTCGATTGGTACATCAGCCTCATCCATTTCTGATGTAGCTTTAGATTCGGGTGACCTTTTTGGCACTCAGGTCGGGTTATCTATGGGTTTGCGCTGGTATCCTTAGGGCAGCACAATCCTTATTTAAGTTGACAAAATTCTTTATTTAATTCCGTAGATATTTAGAATGCCTGCCTTGTGATGAATGATTTGCATCAAAGTAAAGAATTGCAGTCATTTACAGGTGTAAACTAACTAACATTAAATAAGAATACTTCTCAATGAATTCAGACCGATATGTGATCTCCAGACTGAGTATAATGATGTTCCTTCAGTTCTTTATCTGGGGTGGATTTTTTGTTGTGATGGGCGTTTATCTTCTCGAAATATTTCAGGGAGAGGAAGGTCTTAATTCAATCATCGGCCAGGCTTATGCCACTCACAACTGGGCCGGCCTGCTCGCACCGGTTATAGTTGGACTTATTGCTGACCGTTATTTCAATGCTGAGCGGGTAAATGCTGTATGTCATATTCTTGGAGCCGGTCTTCTCTGGTACGCAGCTGGCGTAACTGAACCGGGCCTGTTTATCTGGGTAATGCTGGCTTATTTTATGCTTTATATGCCAACTTTGGCGTTGGTTAATGCAATATCATTTGCCAATATCGGTGACCCTGATAAAGAATTTCCAAAAATTCGCGTGTGGGGTACTATTGGTTGGATTATATCAGGTTTTGTGGTGGCACAAACGATTTTAGGATGGGTTGAGGTGCCCTTTCTCACATGGTTTACAGGTATTGAAAGCAATATTCAAAGCACAAGTATTCCGCTCTACATGAGTGCGATTATTTCAGTTATTTACGGTTTTTACAGCTTTACACTACCCAAAACTCCTCCCAGTGAAAAGGGTAAGAAATTCAGCCTGAAGGAGGCTTTTGGACTCGATGCCCTGAAGCTCCTCACAAATAAAAACTTCGCGGTATTTTCATTCAGCAGTTTTGCCATTAGTATTCCACTTGCATTCTATTATGCCCGAACAAATGACTTCGTTGCCGCTGTAGCATTTGGCGAACAGTCTGCTTCATTTATGGCAATTGGCCAGATGAGTGAAGTCCTTTTTATGATTTTGATTCCATTTTTTCTTGTCCGCCTGGGTGTGAAATGGATGCTGCTGGTTGGTATGCTTGCCTGGACAGCCCGATACTTACTTTTTGGAGCGTTTCCAGAGTCTGTATCACTCATAATCGTGGGAATAGCACTGCATGGTGTTTGTTATGATTTCTTCTTTGTAACCGGCCAGCTCTATGTCGATAAAAAAGCGCCAAAGAATCTCAGGGCAAGTGCTCAGGGCTTTTTCAACCTGCTCACCTATGGAGCGGGTATGCTTATTGGTAACTACCTGCTGGGCTGGTGGGGAGACAGCATCGGTCTTGATGGTTCTACTAAGGCAGGATGGCTTGATGGCGCCTTTCAGTTCTGGATTATGCCGGCTCTATTTGCCCTTGGCGTAGCTTTGCTTTTCTTTGTCTTCTTTTGGGATGACGAGGTTGAAGCTGATACTCTTGATGCCGATGGACTCTCTCCGATTTCTGATTCCAATACTGAAGAAATCAGCCCGGGTACAGTTGGCTAAAATAAGTCTTTAATTGTTATTAAAAGCTTCATTCATCACGAGTGAAGCTTTTTTTATGTTTAATTTTCTTCAGCATCGGCCGGATCCCAGAAATGCTGATCGATATCGACAGTGTATTCTTCTTTAAAAATGACCCCCTCCTGTTTAAGCCGCTCTCTCATCGTATCTCCGGGAAAGTAAGCACGGCCTGTAAGTTGTCCCAACCGATTCACTACCCTGTGAGCCGGAACATCGTAGTTTAGCTCCAGAGCTTTTCCGCTTAGTAAGTTATTCAAGGCATAGCCAACCATTCTTGCCCCTGAACGAACCCCAATGTGCCCGGCAATCGCACCATAGGTTGTAACTTTACCGTGCGGTACTTGTCCAACCACATGGTAAACATTTTCATAAAAGTCGCTTTTTTGACTCATTGTTTCTTTGATGCTGTTTCGAATAATTCCCGAATAGTATCAAACTTGGATTTCTCAATCTGTCCTGATTCTTTTGCAATTTCAGAAGCCTGTAACCCGAGCTGACAATATAGCTTCTGATACCCCGGATTCTTTTCGAGCTGTTCGAGATGCTTTTCAATAGTGGATGTATCACCGCGCGCCACCGGTCCGCTCAAAGACTTTTTAGAACCTTTTGAGTTAATATTACGAACTGTTTGCTGCACAATTGGTTCAAGCATCTTAAGTCCATCATTTATATCACTGTCTTTTGTGATATTTTCAACAACATCCATCAGAGCTACAAGGTAGTTTGATGCAAAAACAGCTGCCAGGTGCATTGCTGACTTTTGAGAAGACGAAAGTATTTTTCTTTGCCCATCGCATGAGGCGATCAACTGGTCTAAAATTGAAATAATCGCATCATTCCCCTGCATGGTAAACCAGATTCCTTCAAACTTATCTGCCGTGTCACCTCTTGTAAATGTTTGAAGTGGATGAAGAGATCCAATATGAGCTCCTTTTGTGGCTAAAGGTTCAAGAATTGAGCTGTCCATACTTCCTGAAAGATGTATTACATACCGGTTGTTCCAGGAAATGCCGGCTTCAGAAAGCCGTTCCGCTAGTGTCTTGATTTGATCATCAGGTATGGAAATGATAATCAGGCGTCCAAGATCAGAATCTTTGGACGGGAATAATTGATTGGCTTGTACTTTATGATCTGAGGTTCTGAAAAAGTAGTTTTCACTTTGTGTGCGACCCCAGACAGATCGAATGTTAAAACCGGGATGCCTCCGTACCAGGTCGATCATTGCCTGCCCCAAAGCTCCGGGGCCAATTACCGACACTGATAAAGGATCATTCATTATCCGACAATAGGTTGTAATTGCACATTTGCATAAGCAGATACCGGCCCTGCCTGAGTATCAGACTGAGTAAAGGTAAGTTTTGTATTCCATTTTTCCGCAATCAACAATCCTGCCAGAAAGGAACCGGCACCATTCATTGTAACATCAGCAGATTTAATTGTATTGATAAGCCCCGCTATATTTTTTTGCTCAAATTGCGTCATTGCCTTATCGAGCACTTCAGGCTCCAGATGGTGAATATCACAACAAAATACCAGCAATGCATTTCGCGACGCCAGTATTTCTTCAAGAGCTGACGAAAGTTCTTTAATGATTGCAGGTGATTCATCCGTTATCTGGATACTGAGCACGGAAAAGTCTTGCAACCTGTTCTGAATAAACAAAAGCTGATCAAATAAACTTAGATCCTTGCTGAATGCCTCATCATCTATAAAAAAGTCATCATCTTCGTCACACAATTCGTTTCTGAGTCGCTCATTAACTTTGACATCTCCAAATCGAGTGCTGAAAACTTTATGGGACGGCATCGGTAACTTTTTCTCATTAGTACCGGGCTGAGACTCAACAATTACTACCGTATCAAAATCACCTTCAGAAACATGGCTGTAAATATCTGAAAACCGGTTAATTGAATAATGATTGAGAGATGTAGGTGAAAAAACAATCTTAAGAGGGTGTGTTTCGCCTGTAATTTTGTCTGAAGAGTGAGCCAGACGTTCTTTGATCTCTTCTTGTTTAAATAGGCACATATGCTTCTGATAAAAATGATGTTGTCAATTCCGGCTGAATGTAGCAGATAGAAATCCATTGATCCCACATCTGAAAACTTACAATCTCTGATTCAATACCGTTGTGAAAGCGGACGCTGAATGTTTGCTCCTCAACAGATACAATATGTACACTGTTCATCGGTTGACGAAGCCCCGTCCCAATTGCTTTAAGGGCGGCCTCTTTCATTGTCCATATTCTGATTATCGGATTTCTTTCATATAACTTGAATGCTTCGCTTTCATGTTTCATTCGTTTTAAGAGACGGTCGTTTACTACCCGGTCTGATGATTCCATATCCACACCCACCACCCATTTCTTTGATATGACAGCCGCTACCGATTCGGACGTGTGGGAAAAGCTGACAGATAGGACTTTATCATCCTGTTTAGCAGATGGTTTTTCATTTTTCAGAGTTGTGAAACTAGGATTACTGCTGCCATACTGATCAGAGATAAGTTTTCTGAGTAATTCACGGCCTGAAAGAGATTCTACTGAATGCTCCATAGCAGAATGTTTTTTGCCTTTATCAGGCAAAAGTGAGATGCCTGCATGCAGACCTTCAGGAATTGATGAATGCGTTAAATTCCGATAAGATGATATCACCGACTCACACTGTTTTCATTTTTTACTGATGTCTTTAAAAGTACCGGCTTAAATGTTCAAATGAAACGGTTTTCTTAGTCAAATAGTCTCTGCCTATTCTTGTAGCAAGATACTACCTAAATAATGAGCTCTTCAATACGGTATGATGATTTAAAGATGATGATGATCGTTTTGATTATAACTTCCCATCACATAGATGCTGAAATTTTTCCCCTTAAACCACTCGGGAAAACAACATTATTCTTCAAAAAGCCTGTAACAGATTCGGTCATGATCAATAATGAATAAGAAATGCCATTTTGCATGCATTTTTCTTACTTTTGATCCTCTTAAAAATCAGAAAAATTTCTATACCCCACATATGGCTCAATCCGAACCTACCCTTAGCGAACAACAAGAGATCCGGCTCGAAAAGCTTGATCAGCTAAAAGAGTATGACATCAATCCTTATCCGTATGAATATGACGTCACACATCATTCAAAAGAAATATTGGATGATTCGGAATCATACATATTTGAAAATACAGATGAGTCGCCCAGGGTTTCTGTAGCCGGCCGTGTGATGACCCGCCGAATAATGGGGAAAGCATCTTTTTTCACTCTTCAGGATTCTCAGGGAACCATTCAGATTTATATTCGCCGCGATGATGTAGGCGTCACAGAGTATAATAAAGTCTTTAAAAAGATGGTCGACATAGGCGACTTTGTCGGTATCAAAGGGTTTGTATTTACAACAGGTACAGGCGAAACGACTATTCATGCTGAATCTTTTGAATTTTTGGGAAAGGCCATTCGACCTATACCAACGCCAAAAGAAGTTGAGAATGAAGAGGGTGAGAACGTGGTTTACGACGCTTTTACAGATAAAGAACAGCGCTACAGACAGCGATATGTAGATTTGATTGTGAATCCCGAAGTACGCGACACATTCCGAAAACGAACCAAGATGGTTCAAACAATGCGGAATTTCATGAATGAACGAGATTATCTCGAAGTTGAAACCCCCATTCTGCAGCCGATTTACGGCGGTGCAGCTGCAAAACCATTTGTCACGCACCATAACGCTCTGGACATGGATTTGTATCTCAGGATCGCAAACGAACTTTATCTTAAGCGCCTGATTGTCGGTGGATTTGATGGTGTCTATGAATTTTCAAAAGATTTCAGAAATGAAGGCCTCTCACGATTTCACAATCCTGAGTTTACACAGGTTGAGATTTATGTTGCCTATAAGGACTATAACTGGATGATGGATTTCATGGAAGAAATGATCGAAAAAGTAGCTTTAGAGCTTCATGGGTCAACCAAGGTTACTGTTGGTGAGCATGAAATTGATTTCAAACGGCCATGGCCGCGAATTCCGATGTACCAAGCAATAGAAAGTGAAACCGGCCATGATTTATCTGGTAAGTCTGAAGATGAAATTCGCGCCATTGCCAAAGAGCTTCACATTGACGTTGATGAATCCATGGGCAAAGGCAAGCTGATTGATGAGATTTTTGGTGAGACTATTGAACCCAAACTCATTCAGCCAACATTTATCACTGATTATCCAATTGAAATGAGCCCGCTTGCTAAAAAACATCGCAGTAAGGAAGGTCTCGTGGAGCGCTTTGAAGCCGTATGCAACGGCAAAGAGATTGCAAATGCGTTTTCTGAACTCAATGATCCGGTTGATCAGCGTGAGCGCTTTGAAGAACAAGCTCGTTTGCGAGCCGGCGGAGATGATGAGGCCATGACTATCGACGAAGATTTCCTGAGGGCAATTGAATATGGCATGCCGCCAACTGCAGGGATCGGGATTGGTATCGATCGCCTCTCCATGATCATGACTGACTCTGATTCCATTCGGGATGTTTTGTTTTTTCCACAAATGAAACCAGAATAATCAGAAAACAACCGGCATACATACGCAGCTATAACAATTATCGTTACTGTACGCATCAACTCGCAACTCATTTAATCATCAACAGGCACTTACATGTCCTTTACCTGGTATATTGCCCGGCGTTATTTTCAGGGAAGTAACCGAGACTCGAAGTTCCTGTCGTTTATCAAAATCATGTCGATCATAGGTGTGGCCGTTGGGTCAGCCGGACTTTTGATTGCACTGGCAATTGTGCATGGGTTTAAGTCCACGATTAATGAGAAAATTCTCGGATTTGCTCCGCATATTACAAATCAGACATTTGTTGGTGCCCCTCTTCAGCGAGCCGATACGCTTCAACCCTATCTTCAGCAGTTTGAAGGTGTCTCCCGGGTTGAACCGACTGTTACAGGTAATGTTATGATCCAGTCCGCATCTGGAATCAGCGGATCAGTCATTAAGGGTATTCGGCCGGGTGGCGACATCACGCAACTGTCAACCTACATTACAAATGGAAGCTATGCGATTGATCGCGACAGCAGCGGTTTGCCGGGTATTATTCTCGGGAAAACACTGGCGCAGACTATTGGTGCAGATATTGGATCGCGGGTGACAGTTTTTGCGCTTGACGGGCTTCCGTCACCACTTAATACGCCAGAAATCAGGCAGTATCTGCTCAGAGGTATTTATGAAACAGGTATTGACCGCTTCGACGACAGCTTTGCCATAGCGGATATATCAACAGTAAGAACACTGTTTGGGCTCGGCACCCGGCAAGCATCTGTGATGGAAATAAACGTAAGTGACGTTTCCCAAATTCAGTCTGTTTACGCAGATATCCGCGATGGCACTTCCTTTCCTATCGTAACGGAAAATATCTATCAGCGCTACCGCAACATTTTCGCCTGGATAGACCTGCAGGAAGAAACCATTCCACTTGTTATCGGAGTAATGGTTATTGTGGCCGCTTTCAATCTCATCGGTACTGTCTTGATGATGGTGCTGGAGCGGGTGCGTGATATTGGCATATTAAAAACGATTGGTGCCCGCAGTGCGGCCATTCGCCAGATATTTCTTCTTGAAGGACTGTTTGTAGCGATCTCTGGTTTGACTATTGGCATTGGGATCTCACTGCTCTTCTGGTTTCTGCAGACCACGTACAATATCATACCTTTAGCACAGGAAAACTATTATATGAGTACAGCCCCGGTAGAACCCCATCTGCTCGACTTTTTTATTGTTGGCGGTATCACCATCCTTCTATGTGCTCTGGCATCCTGGCTGCCTGCCAGAATTGCTGCTAAAACTGATCCGGTTCAGGTTCTTTCCTTCGGCCGATAGATCACCAGTTATTCTATTCACTCAGTTTATTTCTTAAATGAAATGATCTTACTCATCTAAACTACACCCAATCGGGTTGATCCAACGGGCAATCCCTATTGCCGGTTTTATATAGTTAAGGGCTATAACTACTATTATTCGCACAAATTATGACTGCCGGTCATAGTTAATTTCATATACGCGTATCTACTTTCAATCTAAACAGACAAACTACATTAAGAAAAAACCGCTTTTTCACTCCTTTTAAGCAGGATAAATCAATCAAATATCACACTTAAAATTAGTTATTACAGATTATTTGAGGATAATTTATTGGAATGAAAATTTCAGTAATTTGTTTTTATGCAGGAAGTGAGCTATTAGTTTACATTAATGACTCACAGTCAATATTTAAATTTTAGAAACAATGAGCAGCACTGATCAAAAATCAAAAGACCGTGAACAACGTAGAGATGCCATAGTATCCTCTGCTATCGAACTGATTGAAGTTCAGGGGTTTGAAACAACAACCATGGATGAAATTGCTGAAAAGGCTGACATAAGTAAAGGTGCACTTTATCTTTATTTTCGTGATAAAGCTGCATTGCATCAAAGCATAAAAAAGAAGGCACTTCAGCTGCTATATGATAAATTTCAAAAAATCTTTCACGAAAATATTTCCGGAGCTGAAGTAATCAAGAAGATGGCCCGAACGTATCTTGATTTTATATTGGATAACAGAATTTTTAATCGTGCCATGATGCTATTTGAGCAAACGAATAGTGATGAGATTCAGGGTGAAGATATCGCAAACGACTGCATGTCGATGGAAAACGACATGTTTATGCTGATGGTGAGGGCGCTGCAAATTGGTATTCAGGACAAAAGTATTCATACGACCCTCCCGCCTAAAATTCTGGGCCTGCACATAGTATTTGAAATGAGAGGCATCCTGCAATATCTGACCAGTGGCCAGGATAGTATCATCTCATCTTTAATGGAAGAGCAGCAAACTACTATTCATGATGTTCTGGACCAGTTTATACAAGCACAGTTTAACGATACGGCAAGTACAGTTGCCTGAAGAAATTTTAATCTCAGTTTACAGGATTTTTGAACACTTAGAAAAACCGATATGACTCTTAATAAAAAATGTTTAATCACCGCGATATTGCTTGCAGGTTCCGTTTTATGGCCATGTGTTGCTGAATCACAAACAACACCGCAGTCGTCCGATACACTGGCACGAACGTTTGATCTGGAGCAGTCCATCATGACAGCACTTGCAAACAACACGGATCTGAAACGCGCATTACTAGATGTGAGATCAGCAGATCAGGATGTTCGGTCAGCATGGGGAACCGTAATGCCTCAAGTTGCTGCTTCAGCGAACTATACACGTAATCTGGAGATTCCCGTAAATTTTATTCCTGAGACATTTTTTGATCCTGAAGGTGACTCTGAAACGCTGGTTCCTATCGCTTTTGGTACGGACAATAACTGGGTTGGGGGGCTATCAGTATCTCAAACGTTGTTTAGCGGACAGGCATTTATAGGCATTAGCAGCTCAGAACTATTCAAGGCAGCACAATCTGAAAACCTTAGGGCTATTTCACAGGGAGTCGTAACTCAAACACGGATAGCATACTATCAGTCACTTGCAGCTAAAGAGTCGTTAAAACTCATAGAGGCCCAGGCCAATCGGATACGGGATAACCTGGAGGATACACGCAAACGTGTTGAACAGGGATTTCTTGATGACTATGCCATCCTTCAGCTAGAAGTGCAGCTGGGCAATCTGGAACCTCAAATTACTCGTGCACGGTATTCAGTGGAAAGCAGCTTGCGAGAACTTCTCGATATTATGGGTCTCCCGGTGCAGCTATCGATTGATATTCGCGGGGACCTTGGTTCGTACAATATCAATGATACACAGCTGATAAACCCGGTAAATGAATCTATTAAAGACATTGACCGGATGACCCCACGTCAGGTTGAAAAAGATTCACTATTTACTGAAAAAGCAATGCAGCTTCGTGGCGACATTAGAATTTTAGAGGTTCAGGAAAATTTACGTGGTAAACAGCTGGATGCCGAGAGAAGCCTGTTTTTACCAAGTATCAGGGCCAACTATAATCTGCAATGGAACGCAGCTCAGGCAGGCCAGCCCGTATTCTTTGGAAATTCTTCGCAGCGGGCACGTTCTCAAACAGTATCAGTTGGAGTACAGATTCCGATTTTCCAGGGGTTTCAGCGAAGTGCTTCTGTACAACAGGCCAAGATTGAAGTTAAAGATGCTCAGCTCCAACAGTTTCAGGCAAAGCAAACTGCAAACAAAGAAATTCTTACTGCTGCTCAGGGCGTTCGGGAAGCCCTCCAAACAAGCCGGGCAATACGCGATGTTCGCGATCAGGCAAAACGTGGGTATGAACGCACACTTATTCGCTACGAAAACGGCCTTGGATCACAGCAGGAAATAAATGACGCCAATCTGCAGCTTCAGGAAGCAGAAGTTAATTATGCTCAAACAATCTCCAATTATCTAACCGCAAAAGCCCGATATGACCAGGCCATCGGGCAGGTGCCATTTGTGGGTGAAGACGTCACCAACATTCAAGAAAAAATATCTCTAGACTAGTATGAAACGCACTCACAGACTTACTTTAATGAAATATACGATAGCAATACTCACACTATTTTTCGCCGTTTCGGCATGTGACAATGGACAGCCTGAGCAATCTCAGGAAAACAGACGAAATGTAACCCCCGTCAATGTTCAGGAGCTGCAGCCATCAGTATTCCATCATTACATAAACGTCCTTGGTAATGTGGAGTCAGATAAAACAATCATGATTACTCCAAAGGTATCTGCTACCGTTGAAGAGGTGTTTGTACAGGCCGGTCAAGAGGTCGAAAAAGGAACAGTTCTGGCAAGACTTGATGGCGAAATCCTTCAAAGCCAGATTCGGGAAATACAAACTCAACTCGATCTGGCTCAAACACTTTATGAGAGGCAACGTAATCTGCGCGATCAGGATATCGGATCTGAAGTAGAATTTTTACAGGCACAGAATCGTGTCGAAGCACTGGAAAGACAACTGGCCACTCTAAATGAACAATTTTCAAACTACACGATCAGAGCTACAATATCCGGTACTGTGGATCTTGTAGATATTAAACCTGGTGAAATGGTGGGACCAGCAATGCCGGTCTTTCAGCTTGCGAACTCTGATGCTCTAAAAGTTACTGCACGGGTATCTGAAGCATATATCACACGTATCACCCCAACTGATAGCGTTGAAATTAGCTTTCCGAGCCTGGAAGAGACTATCAGGAAACAGATTGATGTGGTCAGTAAGGTTATCAATAGATCAAACCGAACATTTGCCGTGGAAATGTTTATCCCAAACGGAAGTGAACATATTCGTCCTAACATGATGACCCAGGTACGAATTAATGATATAACACTTTCAGATCAAATAGTTGTACCTGCAAATACGGTCCAGCAGGCAAATAATATCAGCTATGTGTATGTAGCACAAGAAACTGAGAACGGATGGGTTGCGGAAAACAGAGAAGTCACGACCAGCTATAACTACAATAATGATCTCGTAATAACTCAGGGACTTGAACCCGGTGACCTGCTGATAACAGTAGGATATGCAAGTATTTCTGACGGGGCTGGTATCTCAATTCAAAAAAATAGCAGCACAGTAGCGAGCAACTGATCATGGATTTTAAAGAATTTAAGATTTCGAGCCTATCGATTGACAACCGTACAACAGTTTACCTGCTTACGGTTTTAGTAACGATTATAGGAGTTTACTCATACCTGATACTTCCCAAGGAATCATTTCCTGAGGTTGAAATACCCATCTTTAATGTTGTCACAATTTATGCCGGTGCCTCCCCTGCTGACATCGAAAATGTAATTACGCGCCCTATCGAGCAAGAGTTGAAGGGAATTGATGGCATAGACCAGATCACCAGTGTATCCAAACAGGCGACATCTATAATTACGGTTGAATTTCAAACCAACAAGAATAAACTGGTGGCTCAGCAAGAGGTAAATGATGCTGTAGATAATGCTCGCGCAGATCTTCCTGCACAGCTTACACAGGAACCACAGGTCAATGACTTCAACATTGCCGATCAGCCGATTCTGAACATTAACTTATCAGGTAATTTTGATCTGGTTGAACTAAAAGCATTTGCTGATGAAATTCAGGACGAAATTGAAAGTCTCTCGGATGTAAATGAGGCCGAAATCATTGGTGCACTTGAAAGGGAAATCCAGATTAATGTGGATCTGACAAAAATGGACGCATCTGGAATCGTCTTCAGGGATATCCGGGAGGCCGTACAAAATAAAAACCTCACGGTATCCGCAGGCCAGCTGAATATGGGACGCATGGAGCGTTCTGTACGGATAGACGGTGAAATTGAAAAAGCCGGTGACCTTAACAACCTGATTATTGAAAACAATCGCGGAGATGAAGTTTATCTCAAAGATATCGCTCAAATTCAGGATGGTTTTGCCGATCGTGAAAGCTATGCAAGCCTGAATGGCGAGCCCGTCATAACCGTAAACGTCAAAAAGAAAAGCGGGGGGAACCTCATTGAAACCTCCGAAGCGAGTCTTGAAATTGTTCGTGATCTCCAGGAGACTCAGTTTCCGGAAACATTGAATATCAGTATTACCGGGGATCAGTCTCAGCAGACCAAAGATAGTGTTTCCAATCTCTTCAATACGGTTATCCTGGGTTTCTTCTTTGTTGTACTCGTGCTGATGTTCATCATGGGCGTGCAAAACGCCATCTTTGTGGGGCTGGCCATACCACTCTCATCTCTTATCGCATTTGCAGTAATGCCGTCGATTGACTTTTCGATCAACACCGTTGTTCTGTTTGCCCTTATTCTGGGCCTCGGGATTGTGGTTGATAATGCCATAGTCATGGTTGAAAACATTTATCGCCATGTAACCAAGAACAGCCTTAACAAGTTTGATGCGGCAAAAAAAGCGTGTGGTGAAATCGCACTTCCTGTTATTACAGGTACACTCACCACCATTGCTCCTTTTGTACCGCTTCTCTTCTGGACGGGAATTATCGGGAAGTTCATGATCTATCTTCCTATTACGATTATTCTTACGCTCACGGCATCGCTATTTGTAGCTCTTGTGATGAACCCTGTATTTGCCGTAACGTTCATGAACGAAGATGATGCAGAAGTAAAAGACGACGAGAAAAGTAAAAATAATAGTTACCTGTGGATTGCAGGTGGCGTGATGGCCGTTTTGGCTGGTTTTTTCTACCTGACCGGTGGCCTCTTTATTGCAAACCTTTTAGTCTTTTTGGTCCTTCTTTGGCTGCTCGAGCGATTTGTGCTCCGTCCACTCATTCGTGGATTCAATAAAACGACCCTTCCAAAAATACAGTCTCTCTACCATGATACAATTGAATGGGTGTTGGTTGGAAAGCGCCCCTTGTTCACTCTGCTTGGAACAATCATTTTTCTGATTTTTAGTTTTGTGCTTTTAGGTATTGTATCGCCAAAGATTGTCTTTTTCCCTGAAAATGAGCCTAATTTTGTATACGTCTACAATGAAATGGCAGCAGGAACAGACCTTGATGAAACAAACAGGGTAAACAAACTGATCGAAGACCGGGTTTATGAAGTTATTGGCGAAGATAACCCAATTGTAAAGTCAGTTATATCAAATGTCGCGATTGGTGCCAACCCGCCAAATAGCATCGACCCGACACCTTCTCCAAATAAAAGCAAGGTTAGTGTTGAGTTTGTAGACTATCAGTACCGGAACGGTGTATCTACGCAGGACATCCTGGTTGATATACGCGAAAATGTTCAAAACATACCCGGTACGATTGTTACGGTAGATAAAGAACAAAACGGCCCACCAACCGGTAAGCCGATTAACATTGAGGTAACCGGTGAGGAATTTGACCAGATTATTGCTCTGACAGATCGTGTAAAAAACTATATACAAGAACAAAATATAGGCGGCATTGAAGAGCTTCGGTCCGATCTGCAGGTCAGTAATCCTGAGATGATCATTGATATTGATAATGAAAAAGCTAACAGCTACGGATTAAGCAATGTGCAGATTGGGGGTGCGATACGTACGGCGCTGCTCGGTGAACCTGTTTCTACCTACAGAGAAGATGAGGATGAGTATGATGTGACGCTCCGGCTCCAGGAAAAAGACAGAACGAATATCACGGACCTCATCAATATGACTTTAGCAACACCCGGCGGCAATATTCCAATATCTGCTGTAGCCACACCACGCCTGGAAAATAGTTATGGAGCTATCAACAGAATTGATCTCGAGCGTGTTGCGACGCTATCTTCGAACGTTTTGACAGACTATAACGCCAACGAAATCAATACACAAATTCGTGAGTCGCTGCAGGATTTCGACGTACCATCAGGATATGAGAT
>P_1C_Sed_2_UnCtyDRAFT_1000040_pt1 | contig 34205 bp, 29 predicted proteins | sample Pon1CUnioCityCA_4_FD_10229 | JGI IMG/M metagenome (IMG submission 10229) | reverse complement strand
GTGGCTTTTCTGGCCGGCTATCTTTCGGAGCAGGAAAAACGTGCAAGACAGGATTTATGGGTCATGGAAGCCCAGGTTAAGCGGGTGGAAAAACTTGCGGCCGTCGGGGAGGTGGCAGCCGGTCTGGCGCATGAAATAAGAAATCCCCTGGCCTCGATGTCAGGGGCGGTGCAGGTGCTGAAAGAAGAAGTCTCCCATAACGGCGATCAGGACCGTTTGATGGGTATTGTGCTGCGAGAGACCGAGCGTATCAGCTCCCTGGTAAATGAATTTTTGATGTTTGCCAGGCCTCAGCCGGGCAATAAAAAACTTATTTCACTGGATCACGAGCTGCGCGAAATTGTAAAGCAGTTCCAGACCAGCCATTCCCAGAGAAAAATCGAGATCCGGACACGTATTGATGCCGATATCCCTGTGGAGATCGACCCCGAACACCTGCGCCAGATTATTTGGAATTTGCTGTTAAATGCCGCTGAAGCTACGGAGAAACAGGCAGTCATTGATGTCGAGCTATATACCCGGGCAAACAATTATGCCTGCATTAATATTTCGGATAACGGTTGCGGGATGTCCGAGGAGATTCAACAGTCGATTTTTGACCCCTTTTTTACCCGAAAACCCAAGGGCACCGGCCTGGGCCTCTCCATTGTCCAGCGGATTTTAACTTCCTATGACGGATTGATTCATGTGAAAAGCCGCCCGGACCAGGGCAGCACGTTTAAGGTAAAGCTCCCGCTTGCCGCCAAGTCAAATATTTTGGAAAATCCCGCCTCGTGACACCTGATTATTACCCCGCACGGGTGCCTCGTCATAGAGGATCAATATTTTTTCCAATGAATTGAGCCTCGGACAGATTACAACAAAATCTTGACAGTAACCGGGAAATGGGATAGCAAGCCCGTTAACAAGAAGGGCTTCAGGGCAGGCTGGCAGATGATTTTTTGTGGCCCCGGAGCCGTCGAAAGACACTGATTTCAACGTTTAGTGGCAAAATTGCTGCTTTACTTCATTTAATCGGGCAAGGTGTTTAAACAAATGGAACAGGCCAAAGATATAGTTGAAAAACGACGGGAGAAAGTGCGGGCATTAAAAGAATCCGGAGTGGATTTGTACCCGAATGATTTTACAGTCACCCACACGGTGGGCGATATCAATGCTGAGATTGCTGCCGGCCGGGAACTGACTGAAGAATTTCCTGTGTTTGCTGCTGCCGGCCGCATCATGGCGATCAACCGGTTTGGAAAATCCGCTTTTATCCGGTTCAGGGACCGCACCGGGCAATTGCAGGCGTATGTGAGGCAGGACAGAGTGGGGGATGAGGCTTATTCGTGGTTTAAGCAATTCGATATGGGGGATTTTGTCGGGCTGAAAGGCGGTCTGTTCCAGACCAAAACCGGTGAATGGACCCTGTTGGCCAATGAGATCCGGCTGCTATCCAAGTCGCTGCGTCCCCTGCCGGAAAAATTTCACGGGCTGAAAGATCCGGAGAAAAGATACCGTCAGCGATATCTGGACCTGATCATGAATCCGGAAATCCGGGAGGTTTTTCTAAAACGCAGTTTATTGATCAAAACCATCCGGCAGTTCCTGATCGAGCGCGACTATCTTGAAGTTGAAACCCCCATGATGCAGCCAATTGCCGGGGGCGCTGAGGCAAGACCGTTTAAGACGCACCACAATGCGTTGGGTATGGATTTGTATCTGCGCATCGCCCCGGAATTATATTTGAAACGGCTGGTGACCGGGGGTTTTGAGCGGGTTTTTGAAATAAACCGCAGTTTCCGGAATGAAGGGATTTCAACCCAGCATAACCCGGAATTTACGATGCTTGAGTTCTATCAGGCCTATGCCAGGCATGAAGATTTGATGTCGCTGACTGAGGAAGTGTTTCAAAGTGCCGCATTGGCGGTTACCGGCAGTCTGGCGGTCATCTATCAGGAGGAGCTCCTCAATTTTGACGGCCCCTGGCAGCGGCTGCCGCTACTGGAAGCCTTGTCTTCCATCGGCGGTGTGCCCGAAGGTATCCTGCAGGATTTTCAAGAATTAAAATCGTTTGCACAAGCGCATGGTATTGCGGTAAAGCCTGATGAATCCGGGCAATCGATCGGTATCGGCAAGTTGATGACCAAAATTTTTGATGTACTGGTGGAACCCCGGCTGCGGCAGCCAACATTTATTACGGGGTACCCGGTTGAAGTCTCCCCCCTTTCCCGGCGAAATCAAGACCAGCCGGAGCTTGCCGATCGGTTTGAACTTTTTATTGCAGGCCGGGAGATCGCCAATGGATTTTCTGAATTAAATGACCCGGAAGATCAGAAGCACCGTTTTATTGAACAGCTTCAAAACAAAACGGATGATGGCGATGATGTTCCCATACTGGATGAGGATTATATTCAGGCACTGGAGTATGCGATGCCGCCGACCGCCGGTGAGGGCGTGGGAATCGATCGTCTGGCCATGCTGTTGACCAACTCGCCTTCGATACGCGATGTCATTTTGTTCCCGCACATGAAGCCTACGGAAAAACAATAACGCACCTCTGTCAGGGCAGAGCAGGCATGCAAGCGTGACTGCCTGTTTTTATGACAATTGGCGTTTGAAGTGACGGATTAGTCATGTCTTTTGAATATTTCATAGGCGCACGATATCTCAGATCCAGACAAAAACAGGCGTTTATCTCATTTATCACTTTTCTCTCAGTGGCGGGGGTGACGGTGGGGGTAATGGCGCTGATTATTGTCATTGCCGTGATGTCCGGTGCGGAATCCTATTTTAAAACGCAGATACTGGGCGTGGAGTCCCATGTCATTGTCAGACGGCACAATGGAGGGATCGAGAATTACCGGAAAATTTCCGCTCGGCTCGAAAAAAATCCCTCTGTGGACGCCGCGGCCCCATTTGTTTATACTCAGGTGATGCTCAGATCATCCCATGGATTATCCGGTGCGGTTTTGCGTGGTCTTGATCCCCAGGCGGCCGGCAATCAGGTCAAAGGCTATGATCGACAATCGCTTGCCCGCACATTAAGGGCTCAGGCGAAGTCCGGCGAAAAACTCCAGGTGCCGGGTATCCTGCTGGGCCAGGCACTGGCGGCCAATCTCGGTGTTGGAAAAGGGGAGACGCTCTATTTGATCTCTCCGCGCGGCATGATGTCGCCCATCGGGCATATGCCGGCCATGAAGCGTTTTGAGGTCACCGGCGTTTTTGAATCCGGCTTTTATGAATATGATGCCTCCCTGGCCTATGTCCATATCCAGACCGCTCAGGAGCTTTTAAAATTAGGCGATGCCGCCACAGGCATCGGCCTGCGGATCGATGATATCTATCGCTCGGATACGGTTTCCCAACAAATTCAGGAGCAGCTGGGCTATCCTTATTGGACGACGGATTGGAAGCAGAAGAATCGCAGTTTTTTTTCCGCCCTGAAGCTGGAAAAGCAGGCCATGTTTATAATTCTCACGCTGATTATTCTGGTTGCCGCATTTAATATTGCCAGTACCCTTATCATGATGGTAATGGGGAAAACTCGGGATATCGCCATATTGAAAGCCATGGGGGCCACAAACCGCAGCATTCGCAAAATTTTTGTTTTTAATGGCGTGGTTATCGGACTTATCGGAACCGGGCTGGGAACGCTGCTGGGTATCGGCGGCTGTATCCTCTTAAAGCAGTACAAGTTTATTGAATTGCCCGCAGATGTTTATTATTTCTCAACATTACCGGTCCAATTGGAGATTCTCGATGTGGTGATCATCGTTGCGGCGGCCATGGCGATTTGTTTTCTTTCGACCATATATCCGGCCTACCGGGCTTCCAGGCTAGATCCGACAGAGGCGCTGCGCTATGGATGAAGCCACCTCGAAGCCTGGACAGAGCTCCCCTGCTTTGACTGCGGCCGCCCCGCTGATCCGTCTGCAAAGCATATCCAAGCAGTTCAGCAGCAGCGGCGGGGGCGTGATCGAAATATTGCGAAGCCTGAATCTGGATATTTATGCCGGTGAAACCCTTGCCATCTTAGGGGAATCCGGCATTGGCAAGTCCACTTTTCTGCATGTTCTGGGCACTCTGGAACGGCCGGATAATGGCGAGATTATTTATAAGGGGGGCGATGTCAGTCGTTTTGACAATGGGCGCCTGGCGGCTTTCCGCAATCAGGCCATGGGGTTTGTATTCCAGTTTCATTACCTGCTCGAAGAGTTCAGTGCGCTCGAAAATGCCATGATGCCCGGATTGATCAAACGAATAAAACGCAGAGAGATCCAGGAAGCGGCAGAGGCCATTTTGGTCCGCGTGGGGCTGAAGGATCGCCTGCATCACCGGGTTGCCCAACTCTCCGGTGGTGAGCAGCAGCGGGTGGCCCTGGCCCGTTCGCTTGTATTGGGACCGGAAATATTGCTGGCCGATGAACCCACCGGCAATCTGGATAAAAAAAACAGTCAACAGATACATGAACTGTTGCAGGAGTTAAATAGCGAGTTCGGCATGACGATCGTGACGGTGACGCATAATCTTGATTTGGCTGATTATATGCAACGCCAGTTAACGCTCGTTGATGGCCGCCTCGTGGTTTTAAAGTGAGGTTAAATGATAAAACAGCTGGGTTGGACGCTGGTGCTGGCTGTCTGCATGCTTGCTGTAATACAGGCCGCGTCGGCATCCGTGGTAAAAGATGTTCTGATTGAAGGCAATCAAAGAATTGAAGATGATGCCATTTTGCGGGTGGTCGATACCCGCCCTGGCGATGCCTATGATCCCGATCAACTCTCCCGGGATCTGGAGGCCATTTTCGAAATGGGCTATTTCGATGATATCCGCGTGGAGACCCAAACCGGGGAGGATGGCCGGCTTGTTATTTTCAGGGTCAAGGAGAAGCCAACCATTCGCTTAATTGAATTTACCGGCAACCTCGTCTATGACGATGCGGAACTCAAGGAAAATATCGATATTTCGGCCGGATCCATTCTCAATATTTTTCGAATCAAGCGCAACATCAAACAGATTGTGACCTTATACGAGGAGAAAAACTACCATAATGCCCGTGTGACTTATACGGTCGAAGATATGGAGCACAACCAGGCAAAATTGATATTTAACATTGATGAGGGCGAAAAGCTTCGCATTCGCGAGATATGGTTTGAAGGAAACCAGGCCTTTAGTGATAAGATTTTGAAAAAAAAGATAAAAACATCTGAAAAGAGTTTTTTGTCCTGGCTTACCGGATCGGGGGATCTGGATACAGAGGTTTTGAGGCAGGATGTCATCAAACTCTCAGATTTCTATCATAACAATGGCTATGCGGAAGCCCGTATTGCCGAGCCGGAAATATTATACAAGGACAACGGCATCTATATCGAGATCAAGATCGATGAGGGCAGGCGCTATGAAATGGGCCAGGTCAGCCTGGAGGGGGACCTGGTTTTTCCCATGGAAAAATTGCATGAAAAGCTTGCCTCCCCCAAGGAAACGCATTTCAATCGCCAGGTTATCCGGCAGGATGTGGTCACCCTGACGGACGCGTATGCCGATGAGGGGTATGCCCGCGCCGACATTGCGCCGGAACTCGATATGCACGAAGAATCCAAAACCATTGACATTATATTTCATATTAAGAAAAATAAACCGGTTTATTTTGAAAAAATTGTTATCGAGGGCAATACCAAAACACGTGATAAAGTGATCCGCCGGGAGCTTGAGGTTTATGAAGGCGAAAAGTACAGTGGAACCAAGCTGAAAAGAAGTATCCGGGAGCTGTATCGGCTGGATTATTTTGAGGATATAAAAGTCCGGCGGCAATCGGGAACCGGCGATGACCAGATGATTCTAAATCTTCAGGTTGAGGAAAAACCTACCGGTTCCTTTAGCTTTGGCGGCGGCTACAGTGCTGTTGACAACATGTACGTAATGGCCGCTATCAATGAGAGGAATTTATTTGGCCGCGGGCAGCACTTGAATTTCAGGGTCCAGGCCGGGGGAACCTCTCAACAGTACGATATCAGCTTCACAGAGCCCTGGTTGTTTGACAGGCCTCTGTCGGCAACCGTTGCAGCAAACAGGTGGGAGCGGGATTACGATGATTACACCCGGGAGAGCCGAGGCGGCTCGCTTCGTTTCGGGTACCCGGTTTTTGATTACACCCGGGCCTACATTCGCTACAGCTACGATGTCAGCGATGTAAAGGATGTGGATGAAGATGTATCGCCCTATCTGCTGGAAGGCCAGTTTGTCGAAAGCAGCGTATCCACCAGTGTCATCTATGATTCCAAAAATCGTCAATTCAATCCCACCGACGGTTCAAAGCACCGGTTCACATTGGAATATGCCGGTCTTGGGGGAGATATCGGGTTTACCAAGGCAACGGCGGAGACGGGCTGGTACTTTCCCATTATCTGGAAAACCACCGGCTATTTGCACGCGGAAACCGGTTATGTCCGCCGAAATTCAGGAATGGTCCTGCCGGATTATGAACGTTTCTACCTGGGGGGCATAAATTCATTGCGCGGATTCGATTGGCGCGATGTCGGTCCGACCAATGCTGCGGGAATCGAAATAGGCGGCGATAAATTTGTGCAGTTCAATGTGGAGTATCTGTTCCCCTTGATGATGGAACAGGGACTGGTGGGATTAATATTCTACGATACGGGCAATGCCTATGTCGACGGGCCAATCGATCTTGAAGACCTGCGGCAGAGTTGGGGTTACGGCATCCGATGGTATTCGCCCATGGGTCCGCTTCGATTGGAACGGGGCCATGTGATTGATCCGCAAGCTGATGAGGATGATGCGCGCTGGGAATTCTCGATTGGCGGCAGCTTTTAGGTAACGCATGCTTGATGGTTGCCCGCAGAAAAAAACAATCGTTTAAAGTTTAGGGGGTGTCTGGATCTTGAACTTTCTGCCATGCCATCAATTTTCAATAGAGGGAAAAATTTTAGTTATAGAAGGGGGTAATATGAGATCATCGCTTTCCATTTTTGTATGTTTAGCCGTTATAACGGCACTTTCCATCCCGGCCTATGGGGCCGATATAGCAAAGATCGGCGTCGTGGATTTTCAGCGAATTCTCACCGAGTCCGAGGCCGGACAGAAAATCCAGGCCAGGCTTCAGGCAAAGGGCCAGGAGATGGAGAGCGATCTCAGGTCCATTGGATCTGAAATCGAAAGTTTGGCGGAAGACCTGAAGCAGCGCTCGACTGTGATCAGCAAGGAAAAAAGGGAACAAATGCAGCGGGAAATGGATATTAAGAAATATGATCTACAGTCCAAGCAGAAAGCCTATCGCTCTGATCTGCGCGAGCTTGAAAATGAAATGTTAGGGAAACTGCAGTCCGAAGTTTTTTCGCTGGCCGAAAAGATCGGGAAGAAAGAAGGCTACCTGTTGATTATTGACAAAAGTGCGGCCGTCTATTACCCCAGTTCCATTGATATCACCGATAAGCTGATTGAACAGTATAATGCTGCTTCCTCGGATTCCTGATTGGATGCTGACCGCCTCTGCAGAAATATGGTTTTACTGGAGCCGGAAAAAACTGCCGGGCGGTCCATGCTTTGATGAAAGAGGCCATTGATATGGAAATTTCACTGGCCCGGCTGGTTGAGCACATCGGGGGGGAGATCGCCGGCGATGGCACGCAGATCATTAGCGGTATCGCACCCTTTGATGCGGCCGGTAAATATGATATTACCTTTGCGGATACGGCAAAAGTATTCAAGCAGCTCGGGGCTTCAGACGCTGGTGCGGTTATTGTGCCCCGGAACTTTGCCGCGCCGGCCGCGACCAACCTGGTTTATTCGGATACCCCCCGCCTGGTTTTTGCCCGTGCCCTTCACTGGTTTTTCCCGAAAAAGCCAGCGCCGGCAGGGATCAGCCCGCGGGCCTGTATTGGAGAAAATTTTCAGTCCGGAAGCGATATTTCGATAGGATCCGCGGTGGTCATCGGCGATGATGTGACCATTGGGCCCCGGGTGCGCCTTCATCCCGGCGTGGTAATCGGGGCGGGGGTTGCCATTGGTGATGATACGGAAGTTTATCCGAACGTGGTGATCCTGGACGGATGCCGGATCGGATGCCGCACCGTTATTCATTCCGGGACGGTTATCGGCAGTGACGGCTATGGTTTTGTTCCGGATGGCGACATCCATTTCAAGATACCGCAAACAGGGATTGTTCAAATCGATGACGATGTTGAAATCGGGGCCTGTAACACGATTGATCGGGCCACGTTCGGCCGGACCTGGATCCGCAGCGGAGTAAAAACGGACAATCATGTCCAGATCGCACATAACGTCACCATTGGAGAAAATTCCCTGGTGGTGGCCCAGGTTGGCATTGCGGGAAGTACCGATATCGGCAGCCATGTCACCCTTGCCGGCCAGGCCGGTATCGGTGGGCATATCAGGATCGGCGACAATGCCACAATAGGCCCCCAGGCCGGGGTAACGCGCTCTGTTGCCGAGGGCCAGGTCGTATCGGGAACGCCTGAGATGCCGCATCGTCTGTGGCTTAAAGTTCATAATATCCTGCCACGGCTGCCGGAGTTGAAAAAGCGCGTTGACCAGTTGGACGCCATGGTAAAAAAGATGGCATCTAAAAATGATTAATAGACGCGTAACAATGGCGCCGCCGGGCAATAAGGCCGCTTGTGGATGCCATCTAAAATCGATTTTTGAGACCCTAAATGGTATATGATATTCAGAAAATTCTTTCCGTGCTGCCGCACAGATACCCCTTGCTTCTGGTTGACCGGGTGCTGGAGATCTCACCTGGCGACAAGCTCGTCGCCATGAAGAATGTTTCCGTAAATGAGCCTTTTTTTCAGGGCCATTTTCCGGGACGCCCCATTATGCCGGGAGTCCTGCTTATTGAAGGTATGGTGCAGGCAGGGGCCTTGCTTTTGTATGAAACCATGCCTGATGTACGACCGGAGCAGGTTTGTTTTGCCGGCATTGACGGCGCCCGTTTCAGGCAGCCGGTGCGGCCGGGGGAACAGTTGATATACGAGGTTGAAATAATAAAACAGCGATCCGGGGTTATAAAAATGGCCGGTGCGGCATTTGTTGAAAACCAGCGGGTTGCCGAGGCAAAACTTATGGCGGTAATTGGAGACAGGCAATGATACATCCGACGGCAATAGTAGACGCTGAAGCCGAGATTGATGAAAATGTGGAGATCGGGCCGTATGCCATTGTTCGCGGCAATGTCTCCATAGGCGCTAATTGTGTGATCGGCCCGCATGCCACCATTGAACCTTATGTGGACATCGGCCCGGGGTGCCAGATATTTCAATATGCCTCCATCGGCGCCGTTCCTCAGGCGGTCAGGTTCAAAGGCGAGAAATCCTATCTGAAGATCGGAAGAAACAGTATTATCCGGGAATTTGCCACCTTGAACCGGGGAACGGAATTCGGCGGCGGGGTGACCGAGGTCGGCGAGGAGAATTTTTTAATGGCCTACACCCATATCGCCCACGACTGCAAAACCGGAAAAGGGGTAATTCTGGCCAATAATGCCACGCTTGCCGGCCACATTACACTGGGCGATTATGTGATTGTCGGCGGACTGGTGGCGATTCACCAGTTTGTTCGTATCGGGGATTACGGCTATATCGGGGGCAAAGCAGCGGTGGTTAAAGATATTCCGCCTTATGTTATTGCAGCCGGAGACCGGGCCAGCCTTCATGGATTGAATAAGGTCGGTCTGAAACGCCATGGGTTCTCCCAGAATGCGTTGTTTCAGTTGAAAAAGGCCTATCGGATTATTTTTCGCATCGGCCTGACCGTCAATGAAGCGGTGGAACGCGTCCTCGCCGAGGTTGAAAACACCCCTGAAGTTTTGAATCTGGTTGATTTTATCAAATCGACCCAGCGCGGTATAACACGGTAGATTAAAACGATGTGTCAACGAATTGGTCTGATCGCCGGAAGCGGCCCCTTCCCGTTGATTTTTGCAGAAAAAGCCAGGAAAAAGGGCTACCAGGTGGCCGCGGTCGGCTATCATGATGAAACCGACTCCGATCTGGCCAATGCGGTGGATGCCATGGAAATCCTCCACCTCGGACAGATCAGGAAATTAATCAAATTTTTTAAGCGCCATCAGGTTTCGCATGCCGTGATGATCGGGGCCATCAAAAAACCTGGTTCGATAGCGGCCATTCGGCCCGATTTCAAGGCAATTGCCCTGTATGCGGGGATGCGGCACAACACCCATGATGACAATGTTTTGCGGACGTTTGCCAAGGCCCTGGAAGATGAGGGCATCGAGATGCGCTCCGCCACCTTTCTGCTTCCTGAACTGCTGGCAAAAGAGGGTTGTTGGACAAAACGGAAACCGTCCAGGGATGAGCAGGTGGATATGGAACTGGGCTGGAAAATGGCCAAGGCAATCGGTAACCTGGATATCGGCCAATGCGTGGTGGTCTCTAATGGAACGGTGATGGCGGTTGAAGCCATCGACGGCACGGACAGTACCATCCGCCGGGGCGCAGAACTGGCAGACGGCAATGCCGTGGTCGTAAAAGTCTGCAAACCCCTTCAGGATTTCCGGTTTGATGTACCCACAGTGGGTACCCAGACGATACGGACCATGCAGGCATCGGGCGCCACGGTACTGGTTGTCGAAGCCGGGAAATCGTTGGTCCTGGATGCCTCGGAAATGATCCGCCTCGCCGATCAATGCCATATTTCAATTATCGCCTTGTCCCCTTCCGCCCATTAAGCATGGCGCATTGACTGTCTCAAACAACTATTTTGCTTTTTTTTAATCAAGTCATCAGTAAAAAGGACACATCCATGAAAAAAATTCGGGCCGGTGTCATTGGCGTCGGTTATCTGGGAAAATTCCATGCGGAAAAATATGCCCGGGCCGGTGCGGCTGAGCTTGTCGGGGTTGTTGATGCTGATCGGGCCCAGGCCGACAGGATTGCTGCAGCGCAGGGGACCCGGGCCTTTTCGGACTACCGCGAACTTTTTGGCCGGGTGGATGCGGTAAGCATTGCCGTTCCAACGCCTGAGCACTATAAAATTGCCAGGGCCTGCCTGGAAAACGACATTGATATCCTGCTTGAAAAGCCCATTACGAAAACGTTGGCAGAGGCGGATGATCTCATTGACCTGGCTGAAAAAAGGGGACGAATCATACAGGCGGGTCATTTGGAGCGGTTTAATCCGGCGGTTGTCGCTGTTAGAGAAATTGTTGAAAAACCCATGTTTATCGAATCCAGCCGAATGAGCCTGTACCAGGAAAGAGGCACGGATGTCAGCGTTGTCCTGGATCTGATGATCCATGATATTGATATTATATTAAATTTTGTAAAATCAAAGATAAGCTATTCTCATGCCATGGGCGCGCCGGTGGTCTCGGGGCAGGTGGATATCGCCAATGCGCATCTGGAATTTGAAAACGGGGCGGTGGCCAATGTAACGGCCAGTCGGATTTCGAGCAAAAACGAAAGAAAAGTTCGTCTGTTTCAAAAGGAGGGATATCTGTCGGTGGATTTTGCCAACCATTCCATCGTCCATATCTGGCCGGGTGAAGGCGGAGAGGCGTCGCCGGTGCCAGGTATGCAGATGCAGGAGCACATTTTTGATAAGGGCGATGCCTTGCGTGATGAAATCCATTCCTTTTTAAACGTCGTGGCCAGCCGGGAAGAGCCGGAAGTGTCGGGGAGAATGGGGCGGGACGCCCTGCATATCGCGCTGGACATTACCCGGCAGATCAGGGATTCCAGTCGGTGGTTTATGGAGTGACCGGTAATGGAGAGCAGTGAGGCATCAAAATCCATAGTGGTGATTGCCGGCGAGACCTCTGGCGATTTCCACGGCGCGCACCTGGTTCAGGCCATGAAAAAAAGAGATGCCCGCTTGTTTTTTTGCGGCATCGGCGCAGAGCGCTTAAAGGCTGAAGGTGTGCGGATACTGATGGAGTCCCGGGATCTCTCGGTGGTTGGAGTTACCGAGGTCCTGTCCAAAATGCCGAAGGTCCTGAGTGCGATATCGGCAATTCGGCGCGTATTGGACGGACTGCGTCCGGACCTGGTAATCCTGATTGATTTTCCGGACTTTAACCTCCATATCGCCCGGCTTGCCAAAAAAAGAGGGGTGTCGGTGCTGTATTATATCAGCCCCCAGATATGGGCCTGGCGATCCGGCAGAATAAAAAAAATCCGGCGATTTGTGGATCAGATGGCGGTAATCCTCCCGTTTGAAGAAGGCTACTACAAGGCCCGGGATGTCCAGGCCGCTTTTGTCGGCCATCCCTTGCTGGATTATTACCAGGAGCCTTGGGCGGCTGCTGTTGATCAGCCGTCCAACACATTAACCATAGGGATATTGCCGGGCTCCAGGCGCGGTGAGATAGAAAAAATTCTGCCGGTGATGCTGGCCGCCGTCACCCGGATTCAAACCGCCATGGCCGGCTTAAAGGTCTTGATTTCCATTGCTCCGGGAATAGATCCGCATTGGCTGGGCCGGTTGATCCACCCCTATTTGTCGAGTTGCCGGATTGAAACAGTTCCCGGGGATATCCGTCAGGTCTTTGAAAACAGCTGCCTGATATTGGCCGCATCCGGGACGGTAACACTGGAGACAGCCATATTCGGTGTTCCCATGATTATTATATACCGCGTCTCTGCCATCAGCTATCAACTGGGGCGGGCCCTGGTGGATGTGGACCATATCGGACTGGTCAACATTATTGCCGGTGAGCGAATTGTCCCGGAGTTGATTCAGGGGGAGGCCAACCCTGGTCGTATCGCCCGGGAAGCTGTGGACATGCTTAAAAACAAAAAGCGGCTGGGTGAGATCCGGCAGAAATTACAAGCCGTGCGCGATCGTTTGGGTAAGCCCGGGGCTGCTGAAAAAACGGCGGATATCGCCTTTAAGATGCTTGAAACGAAACAAACCGAGCAGGCCCTGAAGCCTTCGTAAAAAGTGCCATATCGGCATTAAGGAATTTGGAACAGATGCAAAAATTGAGCAAACAGGTCATCCAGAAACGCAACCGGCAATTGCTCGCCTACATCAAAGACCAGTGGGGCAAGCTGACGCTGGCCATGATTTGCATGGTGGTCGTGGCAGGAACCACGTCTGCCACCGCTTTTATCGTTAAGCCGGTGTTGGATGACGTGTTTTTAAATAAAAACGAATTCATGCTCAAGCTCATGCCATTGCTTATCATGCTCATTTACACGCTGCGCGGAGCTGGTATGTACGGGCAGGAATTTTTGATGCAGTACGTGGGGGAGACGATCATCAAAAGGCTGCGTAGCAACCTCTACGACCGGATTATTGATCTGCCCCTGGCCTTTTTTCATCTACAGAAAACCGGCGGCTTGATGTCACGGATTACCTATGACGTAAATATTATCAAAACAATGATATCTCAGGCAATTACGGGCGCATTAAGGGACGTATTCACGATTGCCGGCCTTCTTGGTGTGATTTTTTACAGGGATTGGAAGCTGGCATTGATCGCCGTATTTGTTTTGCCGGTGGCGTTTTTCCCGGTTCTCGAATTCGGTCGCCGGGTGCGGCGGTTCTCCACGCGCAGCCAGGAATGCATGGCCGATTTAAATGCGTTTCTCCATGAAACCTTTACTGGCAATAAAATTGTAAAAGCCTTTGGCATGGAACCCTCTGAGAAGCAGAATTTTTCTGCAAAAAATCAGAAAGTCTTTCGTTTTGAAGTCAAGGCCCTTCGAGCCAAGGCCTTGACCTCGCCGTTGATGGAATTTTTAGGGGGCATCGGTGTGGCCCTAGTGATCTGGTACGGCGGCTATGGCGTTATTAATGGGGATTCTTCTCCGGGCACCTTCTTTTCCTTTATGACAGCTGTGATGTTGCTTTATACCCCGGTCAAGAAGCTTACCAAGCTAAACAACACGGTTCAGCGCGGCCTTGCGGCGGCGGACCGGATATTTGAAATTCTGGAGACCGACTCCGATATCCAGGATCCGCCGGAACCCGTGGCGCTGCCCCGGCAAATGCATCAGATTGAATTTGCGGACGTATCATTTGCCTACAGTGCCGGGGAGACCGTTTTGAAGGATATCCGGTTAACGGTTGCGCCCGGAGAAATCGTGGCGATTGTCGGTGCCAGCGGCGGCGGCAAAACCTCCCTGGTCAACCTGCTTCCCCGCTTCTATGATGTTACCAGCGGATCGGTCCGGATAGACGGTATTGACAGCCGCGATATCTCCGTCACCAATCTGCGGCGGGAGATCGCCATTGTCACGCAGGAACCGATTCTTTTCAATGAAACCATCCGCTATAACATTGCCTACGGCCGCCCGGAGGCCTCAGACGCGGAGATTGAGGAATCGGCGGATTTGGCCTACATTCTTGGTTTTATCAAGGGCCTGCCCAAGGGCCTGGACACGGTGATCGGGGAACTCGGCAGCCGTCTGTCCGGGGGAGAGAAGCAGCGGATGTGCATTGCCCGGGCGTTGTTGAAGGATGCCCCGATTTTAATTCTTGATGAGGCCACCGCCTCCCTGGATACCGAATCCGAACGTCTGGTTCAAAGAGCCCTGGAAAATCTAATGACCGGTCGAACCTCCTTTGTCATTGCCCACCGCCTGTCAACGGTCAATTATGCCCATCGTATTATCGTGCTGGCCGAGGGCTGTATAGCTGAGCAGGGAACCCATGAACAACTGATTGCCCACCAGGGGGAGTACTATAATCTCTACCAGATGCAGTTCTCCGATACCCGGGCTGACGCCTCAGACCGGGAGCCGGCGGCAAGGGGCTGATACCCGCCATGAAAATTTATTCGATTGTCAATCGTTACCTGTTCCAGGAATTAATCCCACCGTTTGTGATCAACCTGGTCTTTTTCTCTTTTATTTTTTTGATGCACCAGATTCTGGATATCACGAACATGATCGTTAACTACCAGGTCAGTCTGCTGACCTTTGGGCTGATGCTGACCTATTCCATGCCCTATTTTCTGGTCTATATTATCCCCATGTCCGTTATGATGAGTGTGCTTCTCACATTTATACGCATGACGGGCGACAATGAGATCACAGCATTAAAGGCGGGCGGGGTAAGCCTTTACCAATTGCTGCCGCCAGTGTTGGTTTTTGGATGCATCTGTGCCGCTCTCAGTTTATTTATGTCCTTATACGGTATGCCCTGGGGCGCGATGTCCTATAAACAGCTGGCCCTGGATGTGGCCCAGTCCAATTTCAGCCTCGGGCTCAAAGAGAAGCAGTTTAACGACAGCTTTGATGGCGTTATCTTTTATGTGAGCCATATCAACCTGGAGGATCGCATGCTGAAAGATGTTTTTATCGAGGACCAGCGCAAGGAGGGTATCAGCAGTACCGTCGTGGCGCCAAAGGGCTACATGTTCTCCGGTGAAGACAAGACCAGCTTTGTTTTCAGGCTCTATGACGGCACCGTCAATCAGGTGGATCTGGACAGCCGCGCCGCGCATACCGTCCGGTTTGACACCTATGATCTGCGCCTGGATCTCGAAAATGCCGTTTCTGAGGCCAGAAGCAGCCCGAAGGATGAAAAGGAGATGCGTATTTCTGAAATACAGGAGGCTCTGCGGCAAACTGCGCAATCGGATTCCCGCTATTATTCCCTGCTTCTGGAGCTGCATAAAAAATTCGCCATTCCCGCCTCAGCTATGGCGCTTGCGCTGCTTGCTGTTCCGTTGGGGATAAGCTCGGTTTCCTCCCGGCGATCCGCCGGTTTGGGGATCGGTTTATTTGCATTCCTGTTGTATTATCTGCTGCTTTCCGCCGGGCTGGTTCTGGGAGAGGCGGGCATCTATCCGCCGGCTATCGGCATGTGGGCCCCGAATGTCATCATGAGCGGTTGCGGCCTTTATCTTCTCATCAAGGCGGCCAATGACCAGCCGATTCCACTTTTTCAACTGCCGGGGAAAGTTTTCTTGCGACTTTCCCATTTTTTTGAAGGGAAGCAGGGATGATATCGATTGCGTCCGCTTATGCCGGCATATTGGAGGCAGCAATCCATTGACGATCATTCATCGCTACATAACCGGCCTGTTTTTTAAGTATTTCAGTATGCTCCTGGTCGTGGTGATTGTCATCTATCTCTCCATTGATCTTTTCGGAAAGCTGGACAACCTCATGGAGGCCGGGCTGAATCCAGTTGAAATGCTTCTTTTTTTTGTATACAAGGTGCCCCTGATTATTTCGCAGATCACGCCGGTTGCGGTGTTGCTTGCGGTCCTGGTGGTCTTTGGGATCATGAGCAGAAACAATGAGGTGCTCGCCTTGAAAAGCTCTGGCGTGAGCCTGCAATATCTTTTGGCGCCCGTGCTTGTTATAGGGCTGGTATTAAGCGGGGCGCTTTTCGTATTTTCGGAAGCCGTTGTTCCCGTCACCATTTCCCGGGCGCATCAATTGGAAGAAAAAAATGCGGGTGAGCGCCAGGTCATGAGCTCCCGGGAGAAAAATATTTGGTTAAAACATCAGCGGGCAATCACGTATATTCAATATTTCGACCCGTCTGAAAATGCCATTTATGGCGTCAGTACCATATTTTTTGATGACGCCTTTCGATTGAACCGGCGGATCGATGCGGAAAAAGGCATTTATCAAAATGGGCAATGGCGCTTGTCCTCGGCAATGCAACAGCGCTTTGACGGCACGGACAAGAGCCCGGAGAGCAAATTTTATGAAACAATGACCGTTGAACTCGCGATTGCGCCCGAAGATTTGCGGCGGGTGGCCCAATCCGTTGAAACAATGAGTTTTTCACGCCTTAAGCAATATATTGAGAAAGTGGAGTTGGAGGGCTATGGCGCCACGCAATACAAGGTGGATCTGTATGCGAAAACCGCGTATCCGGCAATCTGTCTGATCATGAGCCTGATCGGTGCGGCCCTCGCACTGAGGGGCAAAACCCGCGAAGGCATGGCGGTCAGCTTTAGTTATGGGATTGTTACCGCATTCATATACTGGTCTTTATACAGTTTCTGTCTCTCACTGGGCTATGGAGAAATTCTGCCGCCGCTGATTTCCGCGTGGATGGCGAACCTGGTATTTTTCTGTGCCGCTGGATGGATGGTGATAAATCTTGAATAGCGACAGTTACAGCCATGGAGTTAAATTTTGGGCGCACCGGGTCCGGCAGGTCATGGGGGGCGATGCGCCTGATAATCGGACGTTTTTGGAAAAAGGTTTGTATTGCTTATCCAGGCTATATGGGATCGGTGCCCGTCTGCGGGCCAAGGGGTTTGAAAAAGGCGTTTTCGCCGAGCATCGGCTGCCCTGCCGGGTAGTTTCCGTGGGCAACCTGACAACGGGCGGGAGCGGTAAGACCCCAATGACCCTTTATCTCGCCCAAATGCTGGAAGGACTGGGGCTTCAGCCGGTGGTTATCAGTCGGGGGTATAAGGGTACACGGGCGCGGACCGGGGGGGTGGTGAGCGATGGATGCAACATTCTGATGGATCCGGCTCAGGCAGGCGATGAGCCGGTGATGATGGCCTCTCAGCTAGCTCATATTCCATTCCTGGTTGGAGCGGATCGCTACATGGTGGGAGAACAGGCCATAGCTAAATTTTCTCCCGATGTTATATTATTGGATGATGCGTTTCAGCATCGGGGACTTTACCGCGATATAAATTTGCTCCTTGTGGATGCTGCTGCTGGTTTTGGAAACGGCCATCTCCTGCCCAGGGGCATTCTGCGTGAGCCCCTGGATGCCTTGGGGCGCGCCGATGCTGTGGTTATCTCCGGAAGAGATGGGCGCTGCACGGATATTCAGGTGCTGATATCCCGGCTGCTGCCGGAGATCCCCGTTTTTCGGGCCGTCAGTGCTCCCTTTGTTCATGGTCTGGCAAGGGGTGATGAAAATCATCCGCTGGATTTGGCGCTTCCGGAATCCCCTCATGATTTCGGTATTCTTGAAAATTCCCGGATTTTGGGGTTCTCCGGCATTGGTCGGAATCAAAGCTTCAAACAAATGCTTACAGAGATATCCGGGAGTGTGCTGGATTTCCTGGAATATCCGGATCATCATGCTTATTCGGCAATAGATCTGGATCTGATTGCCCGCCGGGCCACCGCGGCGGGGGCGGATTGTATTGTTACGACCCAGAAGGATTTTGTCCGAATTCGGGGTCGGCAGCGATTCCCGATGGATTTGCTAGTGATCGGCATTCATATGGATTTTGGAGGTGCCGAAAAGGCGTTTTCCGCTTATGTTGAGCAGAAATTAAGCCGTTCTTAATTTTATATTTTTGACCTTGCCATTCAACAATAGACTTTGGCCGGATCATCTTAACGGATGTGGCATAGGGGGTTGGCATGGATAAACCGTTTACGCGAAAAGATTTAGTACGAAATGGCTGTGAGATTCTGCGCAAAGGCAGATGGGCCAATGCCGATCTTTACCTGTACGATCAGTCGGGCAGAGCCTGGGTTATAAAAGACTTTCTGCCCTGTGCGCCGCTGGTTAGGCAGACCTGGGGGCGGATGCTGATTCGGCGGGAATTTCAGGCGTTGCGCCGCTTGTGCGGAATCAATGGTATAGCGGAGCCCACTATTATTTTAGATGCCTTTGCCTTGTGCTACCCCTACATGCCGGGAAAGACATTGAGGGAAGCGCCCCCTGACGTGCTTGATGAAGGTTTTTTTCAAAGCCTTGAAACCCTTGTGGAACAAATGCATCAGCGTAATATGGTTCACCTCGATATCCGAAATCGCCGTAATGTGCTGATCAATCAAAATGGTATGCCGGCGCTGCTGGATTTTCAATCCAGTCTCGACCTCAGCCGGGTCCCGGAATGCCTTCATAATTTTTTAAAAGAGATCGACATATCCGGTGTTTATAAACTTTGGCAGTTGAAACACCCGGAATCCCTGGGTGCGACCCGACAAGCACGGCTTGCAGCCCTTAATAAGAAAAGGTTTCTCTGGATATTGCGGGGATATCCCCTGGGCACCCGCCGGTTGCCAAGAAAATAAATATTTTTCCGGGCAGAAGACGCGCTTTGCTGCCGGAGGGTCCAGTCTGGCCGGGCCTCCGGCTACCCAACCGGCCAAACAAATGCCGCAAAGAATAAAACAAGATAGCAGCAAATGACCAAAAGTATGTTTAAGTGGGCATTGTTTTGAAAGAAGCTCTCCCATGAAACCGCCGTCAAATTTTGCCCACGAAAGTTTTTAACAGTGGGGATATAGCGGTTGACGCTCTGACAATAGGCATCATAGGCCTCGCCGAAGAGCTGACGCAGTTTTTTTTCCTCCCGCCGGACCCGGTTGATCATATAGAAATAATAGAGCAGGGCAAAGCCGGCAAGTATCCAGGGGTTTCCGGTCATCATCAAAACGCCGAATATCAGAAAAAATCGACCGATATACATGGGATTGCGCAGAAACCTGTAGGGACCGGTGCAGGTGAGTTGCTTTTGCGTTTTTATGGTTGAAAAGCACCAGATTTGGAAAAGTTCCCCCAACATGGAGACAAGCAGTCCGGGGACAAACCATCGGGGCTCCAATTGGGTGAGCAGCAGCAGCAATAATAAAAGAAACAACGGGTAGCGGAGTTTTAAAAAGACGGCGCGGACTTTTTTGTTATTGAAAAAATCGTTGACTGGATTCAATGGGCCGGGTCTCCTGTCGTATTGGGTTTTTGCTGCTTTTGAGCGTCAAAATAGCGTGAAACCGCCTCGAGATCTTCCGGTCGGTCCACGCTCAAACTCTCATATTGCGTAATCACGATGTGAATGGAAATGTTGTGTTCCAGAAGCCGCAGTTGCTCTAATTTTTCGATTGTTTCAAGCCGGCCCGGCGGCAGTGACACGAATTTTTTAAGCGCATTCATGCGGAAGGCATACAGGCCGATGTGCCCATAAAACTGAACTGCTGTGGATTCCCGTGCAAAGGGGATTGGGGCGCGGGAAAAATACAATGCTTTATTTTTGGAACAAAATACGGCCTTTACCCGGTCCGGGCTTTTGGCGCTTTCCGGCGCAATCGGACGCACCGGAGTGCTCACACAAACCTCCGGGTCTGTGAACGGCTGGATCAATTCACTTAACAATGATGGATTTAATGCGGGCTCGTCCCCCTGGATGTTGATCACCACTTCATCATCTGCAATATTTAACTGTTCTGAAGCTTCAAAAACTCGATCCGTCCCGCTTCGGTGATCGGATCGGGTCCATAGCACGGCAACATTGAGGGCTTTGGCCGCCTCTGCAATTCGGTCATCATCGGTTGCCACATAGACGGCGGATATATCCGGACAGTTTTTAGCCCGGTCATAAACATGCCAGAACATGGGTTTACCGTGGATTTCCGCCAGGGGCTTTCCGGGAAATCTCGTGGAGCCGTACCTGGCCGGAATAATCCCGTAGCATTTTGGTTTATATGCCATTTGGTTATCCTGTCATTAGTTTGAGTCGAGCATTTGGGAAATCAGCCGGCATGCCTGGCGGGTTCCCCCCTGCCGTTCTTTAACATACGCAGCGGCGGCATGCCGGATCTCGTCTCGGGCGGGCGGATTTTTCAACTGCCGTATTAATTCCGCTGCTGCCTCCTCCCAGTTATGGGTTTCGCGGACAAGGCCATGGGATATAATCTCCGCACCGATCCAGGCGAAATTTTCCCACGAAGGGCCGATAACGGGTAACAAGCCGTGTATTAAAGGTTCCAGAAAATTTTGTCCGCCCAGCGGCGCCAGGCTGCCGCCCACAAAAACGGACGTGGCTTGTGCATAAGCGGCACTTAATTCGCCGAAGGTATCCCATAACACAAGGTTTCCGGGGGTAACCGGTTCAGCTGAGAGCGTCGATCGGAACACCCACTTTTTATGAATTTTATCAAGCTGCTGCTGCCAGACATGCAGCCGGTGCATATGCCGGGGAAAAAGGCCGATGATCAGATCCGGAAACCGCCTGCTGATGATTTGTATCATTCGTCCGACATCCGTCTCCTCTTCCTGTCGGATGGAACCAAAGATTAAAAATCGTGCATCCCGGGGCAGTAGCGAGCCTACCGGGCAGAGTTTTTCATCAGGCGCATGGGCCAGGTTGACCCGGTCAAATTTGATATTGGGCATAACCGCCACGATTTCCGGGGCAAAAAGTTCACCAAATCGATCCGCATCAGGTTGGGATACGGCAAGAACGGCATCCGGCGCCAAATCTCTCCATAAGCCAGGGGTTATCAGATAGCGGCTCAGGCTTTTGTGGGTTATGCGGCCGTTAATCAGCAGAACGCTACAATTGTTTCGGCGCAATGCAGACAAAAGCCCCGGCCATAATTCGGTCTCCAGCAGAACCATCACCTTTGGATCGATTTTTTTGACTGCCGCTTCCATGATCGTTGGCTTGTCAAAGGGAAAGAATGTCAAGCGGATGTCAAGCGCAGGCGACCGGCGGATCGCTTCAGACCGGGCTTTTTCCAGGATTTCCATGCCCTGGCGCGTATTGGTGCTCAACAGGACACTGATGGGTGGAGGCGCCGACAGTGTCTGGATGATTGCGGCCGCCAGGTAGGCTTCCCCGGCGGATGCCGCCTGAATCCAAAGCTCTGCCGCAAGCCCCTCCGGACTCTGCCGGAGGGTGCGGGCCGCATACCCGTCTTTGAGCCGGGGATTTAAGCGCAGCAAGGGAAGGGCAAGGCGCCAGGCCATATCATACATCGTAAAAATTAATTTCTGCCGGGTTGCTCTCATATGCGCTCACTTCAAAGCCTCGTTGGGAGATTCGGATTGTTTCTTCGGATAGCACGGCAGTAAAAAATCATGCAACAGAAATATTGGCTGCCATAGCAAACAGGAGGCTCCTCCTAAAAGGCTGCCGCGTGCATGGTTCTGCTTGACTAACAGGGTTTCATGGGGTATTTTTTTCAAAAATTTAAATAAGTTCCTTTTAACCCCAACCCCTTGGAAAATCATCATGGTTGCCAATCGCACGGATGAAGAAAAAGGTTTTTTGCTTGATGCCATTGATGCGTTTAAGCGAAAAGTTGTTGTTATTTCAAAGGATTACAAGATTATTGCGGCGAATGCAGCAGCTCTGAGAGACAGTGGCCGAAAATTAATCGGGCGGCCCTGCCATGAAATCTTTGTCAACTGCAGCGAGCCCTGTGCCGGTTGCCCGGCCGACGAGGTCATGCGCACGGGCAAATCCTCGCTTCGCTATGACCAGTGGGATGCCTGCAGCGGGCGCGAGGAAATGATGTGTCTGTTTGCTTACCCCATTTTCGATGGCGACCAGATCGAAGCCCTGGTGATGCTTGACTTTGACCTGATGGCGTTAAAGGACATGGAGGAGAGCCGGGAGCAGTCCAACGCCTTTCTCCGGAATCTTTTAAATAGTGCGGTTGACGCGGTTATCGCATCAGATCCCACCGGCAAAATTTTGATTTTTAACCAGGCCGCTGAACAGATTTTAGGCTATACGCTGGATGAGGCATTAAATAAAATGTCCATCCGCGACGTGTACCCTGGAGACGGCGCCCGGGAGGTGATGCGGATGCTTTTGAGCAAGGAATACGGGGGTGTCGGCAAGCTGAAATCCTACCGTATCAATGGTCGCCATAAAAACGGGGAACTCCTTCCCATCAGTTTAAACGCTTCGATCGTCTATGATGGCGAGGGCAATAAAGTGGCCACCATCGGCTTCTTCCATGACCGCCGCGATGAAATCCGCATGCAGAAAGAGCTTGAAAATACTCAGGTGCAACTGCTCCAGTCTGAGAAAATGGCTTCTTTGGGAAAAATGGCAGCCGGTGTGGCCCACCAGTTAAACAATCCTTTGAGTGGTATTATCCTCTACGCCCGGCTGGTGATGGAGGAATACGAATTGCCCGGCGAGGCCATCGAGGATTTGGAGCGGGTGCTGGAAGATGCGGAGCGCGCCAAGGAGACGGTAAAGGAGCTGCTGGAGTTTGCCCGCCAGACCAACCAGGAAATGAAACCCCAGGATATCAATGAAATTGTATCGCGGACCATGTTTTTGCTCGAGAATCAATCGATTTTCCACAATATTGAAATCAAAAAGGACCTGGGGGAAAACCTGCCCTATATAAAAGGCGATGCCCAGCAGCTCAATCATGTGTTCATGAACATTATTTTAAATGCTGCCGACGCCCTCGAAGGCGTGGGGACCCTGAGTATCAAAAGCGCGTATTCCGCTGAAAAACAGGCCGTCTGCCTGGAGATATCGGATACCGGGGAAGGCATCCCCGAGGATGTCCTGCCCCATATTTTTGAACCGTTCTATACCACCAAGGAACAGGGCAAGGGCACGGGTCTGGGTCTGAGCATGGTTTATGGCATCCTGGAGAGCCATGGCGGCACGATCCATGCGCAGAGCAAAGTCGGGGAAGGAACGACGTTCTATATTGAACTGCCGGTGATGGAGAAATCAACGGGGGACGAGAAAATTGGCTGAACACGCGTGTGAACAATCCAAAATACTGGTTGTAGATGATGAGCGCAGTATCCGCGATGGTGTGGAGCGGGTCTTAAAACGAATGGGTTGTGAAGTATTGACGGCCCCTGATGGGGAACAGGCCCTTGCCATTCTGCAGAAGGAGCCCGTTTCCATTGCCATCCTGGACCTGAAAATGCCCGGCATGGATGGCATGGAGCTTCATCAGCGCATTCGCGAAATAGACGACACCATTGTCGTGATCATCATTACCGGTTATGCCACCATTGAGACAGCCATCAGTGCCATGAAACAGGGGGCTTATGATTTTATCCCCAAGCCCTTTGAGCCGGATCATTTAAAGATCGTGGTCAACCGGGCACTCGAAAAAATCCGTCTTTCCCGGGAGGCTCAAAGCCTGCAGGCCGAACGGGAGCGGACTTTGATAGATCTTGACCGGGAAAAGAGCCGCACCCGAACCATTATTGAATCCCTCCCCATCGGCATGGTCGTTACCAGCACAGAAGGTGAAGTGGTCTTGAAAAATCCGGCATTCCTGCAAAGTCTGGATCTCTCCGATGATCCCGGCTATGGCGGGCAGATCGATAGCTGCGTTGCGGATCCGGGATTCTGCGACTTTGTAAGGGCGCTCTCAAGCGGGGAATATGGAACGGACGGGGAAGTGCCCTCCTATGAATTGACCATTTCCGGAAATAAATATTTATTGGCCCGGGGACGTTCGGTCATGAATGAAAAAAATGAGTGCATCGGGGCAGTGGTCACCCTTTCCAATATTACAAGTCTTAAAATGCTTGATCAACTCAAATCCGAGTTTGTGGCCAAGGTCTCCCATGAGCTCCGCTCCCCGCTTTCCACCATTCATGAACAGCTTTCAACGGTGTTAAAGGATGTGACCGCAGAAGAGCCGGAGGTGGACCAGGATCTGATTGAACGGGCAAGAGAGAAAACCAATGCCATGATCTCTCTTATTGGCGATTTGCTTGATCTCTCCCGGATCGAGTCGGGAGCACTCATCGAGAATCGACGGCCGGTTCAGGTTACGGATCTGCTCTCAAGCATAGTCGATTTTATGGGAAGCCGGGCTCAGGCAAACAGCCAGAATCTTGTGTTTGAGGCCGGCGAGCAGCCCATTCCGGAGATCATTGCCGACCCCATGGCATTGGAGAGTATTTTTGGCAATCTGGTGACCAATGCCATCAATTACACGCCCAAAGGCGGCGAGATAAGGGTGCGGGCCGATGCTGAATCACAAGAGATAAAAGTATCGGTTTCAGATACCGGATTTGGCATCGCGGAAAAGCATCAGGAGAAAATTTTTGAGCGGTTTTACCGGGTGAAAGATGAAAATACGCGCCATATCACCGGTACCGGCCTCGGGCTTCCCATTGTCAAGGGACTGGTGGATGGTATGGGAGGGACGATTGAGATAGACAGCAAGCCTGGTAAAGGCTCCAGGTTTACGGTTTCCCTCCCTTTGGAGGCTGGTAACAGGACCGCATGAGATCATTGATCAGACAAGGCATTTTTAAAGTCCCGGGGACTCACATCAAATCCCGTCCAGAGGGCCAGGCTGTTTCTGGCCTGGTGGATAAGGGTGGACAGACCGTCCATGAAAGGAAGCTGGCTGTGCTCGGCCAGGGCTTGCCAAAGGTTGGGCTCCCTTCCGTAATTCAGGTCAAAGATCAGTTCGCAGTCCGAAATGTTCATATTTTCAACCAGTTTGGCCATCTCCGGGGATTCTTCCACGCGCGAGACCGTCGTGGCATTGACGATAATATGGGCCGGCACCGGGTTTTTCGCCAGATCCTTGAAGGATAGGGGGACGCCACGAACCCGGCTGGCGACATTTCGGGCCTTGGCTTCATTGCGACCGGTAATGTAGATTTTTTCCGCCTGCAGCCAGTTTAGCACAAAGGCAACAGCTTTCGCCGCGCCCCCGGCCCCCAGGATCAAGGCGGTTTTGCCCGCCGGATTAAAGCCGGCTTCCTCCAGCGCATCCATGATCCCGATGGCGTTGGTGTTATAACCCTTCGTCCGATCGTCCTTTATTGCAATGGTATTTATTGCACCGATGATATTGGCGCTCTCGGAGACCGCGTCCATGTAGGGGATTACCGTCTCTTTATAGGGGACCGCCACGTTGGCGCCGGCAATACCAAGTATCTTGAGGCTGCGAACGGCCTCGCCGAGGTACTTCTCCTCGACGCGAAAAGGTACATAGGTCGCGTTGAAACCGGTTTTGGCCATTACCTGGTTGAAGACAGCGGGGGATTTGGCGGCAAAAACCCGCTCATCACTGATGATGCAGAAAACATGATGGAATTGCTTGCTGAACTCGGGCATCGGTTGACTGGATCCTGCGGAAAAACGCTATTAACGCACCAGGGTGGCGTTTGGGGCCGCATTGATGGCGGTATTCGCCTTTGGTTAAAAAAAATTACCGCTGGAGCTTGTAAGCGAGAACTTGCTCCAGCGGCAGGGAATCAGGGACTTATATGGGATGATCTCCACGGAGCCACTTAGATGGGAGCATTTATGTCATATTCAACAGGCTCTTGACGGAGTCGAGAATATCCTCGGCAGAAGCCGGTTTGGGCAGATAGTCGTCGGCTTCTGTGCTCATGCCGTCGTAATGGGAATAACGGGTAGAGGAGACATGATCGGCAACTGCGGTCAGCAAAAGGATCGGGATGTCCGTATACTTCTCATCTTTTTTTAATTCGGAGCAGACCTTGTAGCCATCTTTTTCGGGCATCATGACATCGAGGACAATGGCGTCGGGCGGATTTGCCGCCACCTTGTCCATGCCTTCAACGCCATCATAGGCCACTTCCACTTCAAACCCGGCTTTTTCAAGGTTTTTTTTCACAATAGATACAAAATCCGGTTCATCATCAACAACAAGAATTCTTTTTTTATCGGACATCTTTTTCCTCCTTAATTTGCAGCAGATGTCATTGTGGGCAGCTCAGGCGCAATCAGTTTTGAGCCATTGTAGTAAATCTCCGGGAATGAATCAATCAATTTTCGGCCGGGGGTGCAAACCGGAGCGCTCAACAATCTCCGGCACCTTTTCTTCCCATTCAATGGCCATGATGTGAAAACCGCGCACCCCTTCAACTGATTGCAGCCGTTGAATGCTTTCAACGCAGATGTTGATGCCTTCTTCGGCTTGTTTTTCCTTGGGGGTGTCCGCCATTCGCTTGACCACCTCGTCCGGGACATCCATGCCCGGAACCCGGTTTTTCATAAATTTGGCCATACCGGCGGATTTAAAGGGGGTAACTCCTGCCAGGATATAGACTTTTTCATGAAGCCCCCGGTCCCGAACCCCTTCCATCCATTTCTCAAATTTGTCCAGGTTGTAAATGCACTGGGTTTGGATAAATTCCGCGCCGGCGGCAATTTTTTTGGCCAGGCGGGGTACCCGGATCTCAAAGGGGTCCGCAAAGGGATTGGCAGCGGCGCCCAAAAACAGGTTCGGGGGGCGTTTGATCTCTGCGCCACCCAGGAATTTTCCTTCATCCCGCATGGTTCGGACGGTCTGGAGCATCTGCATGGAATCCAGATCGTGGACGTTTTGTCCCCTGGCGCTGTCGCCGAAACTCTGGTGGTCACCGGAGAGGCATAACATATTGGGGATGTCAAAGGAGGCGGCCCCTAAAATATCACTTTGAATGGCAATTCGGTTGCGGTCCCGGGTGACCATCTGCAATACCGGTTCCACACCCATGAGCTTGAGGTGGATGCAGGCGGCCAGACTGCAAAGCCGGGTGACGGATGTCTGGTTGTCCGTAATATTGACCGCGTCCACATGGTCTTTGATCATCTCCGCCTTTTTTTTAATGGCTTCGGGATCGCTGCCGCGCGGGGGGCCGCATTCCGACGTAACCGCCAGGTGACCTTCTGATAAAATCCGTTGGAGTCTGCTCCGCGGTGAATCACTCATATCTGTACATCCTCCCTGACAACTTTGCGGGGCCCGCCGGCCCTGTCTGTCGACCAGTCCTTTATTTCAAAGAGTTTTTCATAATCTTCGAGTCTGCCCAAAGCTTTCAGGCGATCTATAATCAACTGCCAGGCGCAGTCCAATTCCGGGTTGATTTCGCATTTGCCGTTGGAAGAGCCCCCGCAGGGGCCGTTGAGGAGGCGCTTGGCGCAGCGGGCCACCGGACAGATGCCTGCTGTATAAGCCAGAAGACAGCTTCCGCAGGCCTGGCACCGCTCTGTCCAAAGGCCGCGCTGCTCTGTTGCGCCCAGAAAGCAGGTATTTACCCCGGGATAAATTCGTTGGGTATGGTATTTTTCCGCCATGAATTGAACCCCCACGCCGCAGGCGAGCGATACAATGGCGTCGTACTGATCGGCCACATCCCGGATTTCTTCCAGGTATTCATGGTCACACTGCCGCTCCAAGGTGATTTCGTCGATTTTTACTTCTTTGTTATGGTTCAGGAAATACATGCGAAGGGCTGAGGCGAGCACACCGACTTCCTTTTTCCCGCCAGCTTCGCAGACCGTGACGCATTCATTGCATCCCAGAATGAGGATCTTGGCACAGTCCTTGATTTGTTCGATAATTTCTTCAATCGGTTTTTTGTCTGCGACAATCATGGATTGACCTCACTTACGTTCAAGGTTCAAGGTTCAAGGTTTTCTCCGTCTACCACCGGGTACCTGGTCACGCAGCGGTTTGCTTGTTGCCTTTGACCGGATTCGGTCCCAGGGCCTTGACCTTGTCATAGATTTCTTTGGCATACCGGGCAAACAAGGGCCCTTCTCCGGAGGAGAGGTTATACATCTGCACCCGTTCGCCCCCGGTGCCGATTATATCGAGCAGTTTCTGGGCTTGTTCCACGCGTTTGCGGGCCCTGAAGTTGCCGGTTTTGAAATGGCAGTCGCCTTCCATGCAGCCGACCACGCAAACGCCGTCTGCGCCTTTTTCAAAAGCCCGGAGAATGTGGATAACATCAACTTTGCCGGTGCAGGGCACCCGGATAATCCGGATGCTGGCGGGGTAATTAAGTCGCATCGAACCTGCCAGGTCCGCGGCTGAATACCCTCAGTAGTTGCAGCAGAAGGCAACAATTATGGGTTCAAAATCTTCGGTCATAGAATATCCTCCAGTAGTGCATCAACTTTGCTCAAAAGCTGCTGGTCTTCATACCAGGACAGCTCAATTGCCTTGGCCGGGCATTCCGCGGCACATGCGCCGCATCCCTGGCACAGGGCGTCATCAATCTCACTGACGCCGTCTTCATTGATGCGCGGCACCCCGTAGGGGCAGGTGCGCACACAAATCAGACACGCCGCGCATTTGTCCGGATCCACTTTGGCCGTGACTGCAGAAAGGGTCAGATGGGGCTGGGCAAGAAAAGTTACAGCCCGGGCTGCCGCGGCAAAGGCCTGGGATACGGACTCGGAAATCAGTTTCGGGCTGTGCGCCGTGCCGCAGACAAAGATGCCTTCGGTTCCCAGATCCACGGGGCGCAGTTTGACATGGGCTTCAATGAAATAGTTCTCCGGGTTGCGGCCAAGTTTCATGATCGAGGCCAACTCTTCCGTATCCGCCGCCCGCATGCCGGTGCTCAGAGCCAGTAAGTCGGCATCAATGGTGAGATCCCGATCCAAAATGGAATCATGGAAGGTCACCGACACCCCTTCATCCGTTGATGCCACCTCCGGCGGGGATTCGGGCTCAAACCGGGAGAAAATGACGCCCAGTTTTCTGGCTTCGGTGTAATAATCCTCCAGGAGTCCATAGGTCCGGATATCGCGGTACAGTATGTAGACCTGTGTCTCCGGGTTCAGCTTTTTGATATGAATGGCATTTTTAATGGCGCTTTGGCAGCAAATGCGGGAGCAGTTGGGGTTCTCCTCGTTTCTGGAGCCCACGCATTGGATCATCACGACGTGATCGAGGTTATCGGTGGCCCCGGCTTCCTCCAGCCGGGCGCCCAGTTCAAGCTGGGTGAGCACCTTCGGGTTTTCGCCGTAGAGATATTCACCGGGCTGGTATTCATCCGCCCCGGTTGCCAAAACCAACACGCCGTGATCAATTTTGCGTTCATACATCCCCGGCCCGACAAGGAGCTCAGTTTTAAAGTTGCCCTTGAACCCTGAAAAATCAACAATCAGAGAATCGGTCAGAACCTGGATGTGCTCATGGTTCGTGACTTTTTCACTGAGTTCGACGACATAGGCCCGGATATCAGCTCCTTCGATGGTCTGTGTCAACCGGTTGGCCAGGCCGCCCAGTCTGCCTTCCTTTTCTACCAGCACCACTTCGTAGCCCTGGTCGGCAACCCCTAAAGCGGCGTTCATTCCGGCAACACCACCGCCAATCACCATGGCCCGTCGGGTAACCGGAATCTGGCGTTCATGCAGCGGCTTCAGGGATGCGGCGCGGGCTACAGACATTTTTACCAGCTCCCGTGCCTTCTGTGTTGCTTTCTCCGGGTCGTCCCCGTGTACCCAGGAGTCCTGGTTCCGGATGTTGGCCATTTCAAAGAGATATTTGTTGATGCCGCACTTTTCCAGGGTGTCCATAAATATCGGTTCATGGGTTTTCGGGGTGCAGGAGGAGACCACCACGCGGTTGATGTTGTATTCTTTCAGCGTTTCCTTCATCTGGTCCTGGGCGTCCTGGCTGCAGGTGAAGAGGTTTTCGCCCGCATAGACGACGTTCGGCAGCGTCTCTGCGTATTCCCGAACGGCGGGAACATCCACGACACCGGCAATATTGATGCCGCAGTCACAGACAAATACCCCGATGCGGGGCTCCTGGCCTTCTATGTCTATTTCATCAGGAATTTCAACTAGTTGGGTTCTCGTTCCCCGGGCATCAGCCAGATTCCTGCCTGCGGCGCAGGCGGCGGCACTGGCTTCGGTAACCGAGGTCGGAATGTCCTTGGGGCCTTGAAAGACGCCGCAGGCAAAAACGCCGGGGCGGCTGGTGGAAACCGGCTCAAAGGGTGTGGTCACTGCAAAATTGTAACGGTCAAGGGCAATCCCAAGCCGGCCGGCAGTCTCAACTGTGGCGGGCGACACTTGCAGACCGACTGATAACACCACCATGTCGAACTCTTCGTAGGCCAGTTCACCGTTTTCGGTGACGTAGCGGAGCCGGAGGTTGCCGGTTTCCACGATTTCATCGATGGTGTGGATGCGTGCTTTCTCAAACCGGACACCCGACTCGTCTTTGGCCCTCAGGTAATATTTTTCATAGTCTTTCCCGAATGTCCGGATGTCCATGTTAAAAATAACGGCATCAAGTTCTTCCTTGGAATGTTCCTTGGCGATCATGGCTTCCTTGACCGCGTACATGCAGCAGACCGATGAGCAGTAACCGTTGCCGCAACGGTTGGTATCCCTTGAGCCGATGCATTGGAGCCAGGCAATTTTTTTGGGTTCCTTGTGGTCCGAGGGCCTTGCCAGGTGGCCCATGGTCGGCCCGGAAGCGCTCAGGAACCGTTCGAATTCCAGGCTGGTGACCACGTTGGGGCTGCTCTGGTAGTGGTAGATATCATCCAGCGCCGACGGGTCGAAAACGTCGTTGCCGGGGCAAAGCACCACGGAGCCCACCTCCAGATCTTCTTCAAGCACCGCTTGACTGTGATCGATAGCCTCAGCGAGGCAGGCGTCGACACATTGATAGCATTCCGAGCAAATGCCGCATTTAAGGCAGCGATCCGCCTCGGTTTGTGCCTCAGTTTCATCAAAACCGTAAGATACCTCGAGGAAATTGCACTCCCTGGCTTCGGGGTCCAGGCAGCGAACCGGAACACGGGGCTTGTGAGGTTCGCCGATGACCTCCGGTTTTTGGTATGTCCAGTCTATCTCGCGGGCTTCGAAGAGATCCATGCCGTTGATGTAGCGATGAATGCTTTCAGCGGCCTCTTTGCCGCAGGCAACGGCATCCACAACGGATTTGGGGCCGTAAAAGGCATCGCCGCCGGCAAATACCCATTTAATGGGAGTCTGCAGTGTTACCGGGTCGGCTTCCAGGCCGCCGGGCCGGGAAATGGCGATATCCTGCTCGGTAATGCCGGAGAGATCTGTTTTTTGTCCAATGGCGATGATAACCGTGTCGCCGAAAAAGGACTGGCAGGCGGCTTCGTCATACTGGGGGGAAAACCGGCCGTTTTCGTCAAATACAGCCGTGCAGGTTTTAAATTCAATTCCGGAAAACCGTTTGTTCTTATCGATAAAAAAGGACTTTGGGCCGAAGCTGTTGACAATTTCAATTTCACCTTCAAGGGCTTCCTCGATTTCATGCTCCCAGGCCGGCATTTCTTCGCGGGCCTCCAGGCAGACCATCTTGACATTTTCCGCCCCTTTGCGCTTGGCGGTAAGGGCCACGTCAATGGCCACGTTGCCGCCGCCGATAACCAGGACGTCCTTGCCGATGGGCGTGTCTTTCCCCATTGCGGCATCCCGCAGAAAATCAACGCCCTGCAAAACGCCCTCGACATCCTCATTATCCACACCCAGACTGCGGCCGCCGTGCAGGCCGATTCCCAGGAAAACAGCGGAAAATCCATCGGATTTCAGGCTCTCGAGCGTAATGTCTGTGCCAAAGGCGATCCCGGTTTTCAGCGTAACCCCCATCTCCTCGATCACCTTGATCTCATTGGCCAGGATATCGGCGGGCAGTCGGTATTCCGGAATCCCGACGGCCATCATGCCGCCGGCAACGGGCAGTTTTTCAAAAATAGTGACGGAATAGCCCTGGAGCCTCAGGAAATAGGCAGTTGAAAGCCCGGCAGGCCCGGATCCGATCACAGCCACAGCCTCATCGCGCTTTTGGGTGACCTCGGGAACATAGAGATTGTCCTGGCTGTTTTCCCAGTCCGCCAGAAACCGGTGGAGTTCCCGGATGGCCAGCGGTTCATCATAGTCGCCCCGGGTGCAGATCTCCTCGCAGGGGTGATGGCAGACGCGGCCGCAGATGCCGGGAAAGGGATGCTCCTGCTTGAACAATTTCAGTGCTTCCGCGTATTTTTCCTCATTGATCAGGGCAATGTAGCCCTGAATGCTGACATGGGCCGGACAGGTGGCTTTACAGGGGGCGGTTCCCAGCTTGCTGATGGCATAAGCGCCGGGTATGGCCTGAGCGTATTTTTTGTAGATGGCTTTGCGGGTGGAAAGTCCTTGATCGTATTCATTGGGGACCTCGATGGGACAGACCTTGGTGCATTCTCCACAGCTGGTGCATTTGGATGTATCGACATAGCGAGGCTCCTGGCGAATCCGGGCCGTAAAATGCCCCGGCTCTCCGTTGAGCCCCATGATTTCTGTTCCGGTTTTAAGCTCGATGTTTAAGTGCCGGCCGACCTCGACCAGTTTGGGCGAGATCACTCACATGGCACAGTCATTGGTGGGAAATGTCTTGTCAAGCTGTGACATAAGCCCCCCAATGGCGGATGATTTCTCGAGCAGATATACATAGTATCCGGAATTGGCCAGATCAATGGCGGACTGCATACCGGCGATGCCGCCGCCGACCACCATAACCGATCCGACTGTCTGGGCGCTTTGATCAGATGCCGCATGTTGTGTCATGGACGATACTCCTGCTTTATTTGATGCCGTGGATAATCTCGGCAAGTTTGTTTTCCCATCCGACGGTTGCCATCAAGGCACCGCTGAACCGACGGGATTTAAGGGCCGTGATTGTTTCAGCGGCGATAGCGGTGCATTCCCTGGCCTTGTCCGGGGCCTTCTGGAGGCGCTTGATCAGTTCATCCGGGATATAGACATGGGGCATGTTGCGGGCCATGTATCGCGCCATGCCCACCGATTTCAGCAACACGACCGTGGGAACGATATAGACCTCCGGATTGTCCATTTTTTCTATAAAGGGTTCGATGGCGGATATGTCAAAAATCGGCGGGGTGATTAAAAACTGCACGCCGGAATCGATTTTGCGTTTAACCGCTTCGACCTCCCGGTCCAGTTCATTGCCTGTAAGCCCGGCATTGGCTGTTGCACCGACAAAAAACCGGGGCGGGCCGTCCAGTTCGATGCCGGCCATGTCCTTTCCGGCCTGCAGGCCTTTGATGGCGACCAAAAGATCCTCAATGCTGATATCATAGACAGCTGCAGCCTGGTGGTGGTCGCCGTAGCTGGGATCCTCGCCCGTGACCGCCATGATATTTTCGATACCGCAGGCATAAGCAGCCAGAAGGTCGGCCTGGAGCGCAATGCGATTGCGGTCCCGGCAGCAGACCTGCATAATGGTTTCCATCCGTTTGTTCTGGAGCATCATGGACGCCCCCAGCGCACTCATCCGCATCACGGCATTACTCATTTCCGGGACCACATACGCAGTGACATCCTCCTTGACTTTTGCGGCACTGTTTAGCATGTCGGCTGCATCAACGCCCTTTGGGGGTTCGATTTCGGCGAGCAGAGCAAATTCGGCGGTCTCCAGTTTGCGCTTCAACTGCATGTTTTCCTCCACAGAGATGAGTCTGATATGGATAAAGCGTCATAATTCCAGACGTGTCAAAGGATTATGGAAATTTTATTCTATTCTGATTACTAAAAATATATAACACTGTCAATAGGAGTGAACAGGATTTTTCATTTACAAACCACGTATCTTGTAGCAAGTATAAATCAGAACCGAATGTTTTGTATTTTCTTTTAAGTATCATGGCAGAGCGGCCATGGTCCACCTCTGGAAGACGATTTGATGGCGAGGCGCGCGATGGCAAACAAAAATGCGGGCATGCCGCTGCCAGGCCGAAGCAGCCACTGGCGGGTGCTGGTCATCGACGACGAAGCCGATATCCGTGAGATTTTGCAGATG